>FWWL01000282.1_pt1 | contig 146639 bp, 133 predicted proteins | sample 2228331 | NCBI WGS metagenome assembly FWWL01 (sample SAMEA103939775, study PRJEB20133) | metagenome | reverse complement strand
GCGTTGCCGAATTGCCTTGCGTATGGTCTATCGCCACCACTGCCTCTATCCCTCTGCCACCTAACAAGTGTACCCGCGTCTGTTGGAGGACGCCATCCTCAAACTCTTGCTCCATTACAGGCATCTGTCCGTCATAGAGATAGTCTACCTCGTGCCCGATATACACAGGCTTCGCCTCCTCTGCCTCTGTGCGCACCTTGCCCGGACCGCTGTCCACCGCTTCCGCAGGCATCACCTCCACGGGCTGATGCCACACCTTCTTCACGCGCAGTCCGTCGGCACGATAGACATAGCTATACAGGCGCGAATCGGGATTGCCGGGTTTGGGGTTCATGCCGACCAAGCGGTTGAGGCTATCCCAGTAATAGAGCCATTTGCCGTCTTGCAGGCGGTTGCCGAGCAGGTCGTGTTGGATGGGGGCACCGCCGAACTGGGTCAGGCGGTTCAACCCGTCGTAGGCAGGGTTGCCCACTCCATACCGATTGCCCATCACATCGTAACTCCAACTGTTAGACCAACTGCCTATTCCATCTTGCATGTACTCCACGCGCGTCAGCCGATCTAACTCGTCATATTGATACGATTCAGTGCGCACGAGCTGGGCGACGCCATTTGGGTAATCATACACCGCCATCCGCTCCCGATTGCCTGCCTCATCGTAGGCAGGTTCACCACTCTGGTCTAAGTAGTAAAACCGAGATAGAGGAATATAGTTATAGGTACCATTATTACTATTCCGAAACGCCTTATAGTACCGCAAGTCGGTCAGCCGTCCCGCTCCATCGTAGGCGTACCAAGCAAAAGCGAAGGAAGCAGGGGTTTGTAATACAATTGGGATACCCAACAGTCCGTTTGGGCGTTCCTCGCCTACTCCTAAAGCGTTAGCGTTGCCTCTTTCAAAGTCAGGGTCACTCCTATCCGTAATCGGTTGTACTGCAAACCTCGCAAATCGTATCTTCATCGTTTGAGGATCGTATAAGTAGTCAACTACTTGGGGCTCAATCCGATATCCTCGCATGACCACCCGTGTAAATACCCGACTAAGCGGAAAGACCCAGCTAGTGAGATAGTAGCCATACTCCCAAGAATAAACCTGTGTCGGTGCGTTGTTTGGTAAAATAACGCTAAGTGTCTTACGACTCAAAGGACCTCCCTCTCCTGCTTCATAATAGTAGTTGATTTTATAGCGCAAGTTTCTCCCCCAACTCTCGCGCACCTCACGCACTTGCATCGTTGCTGGGTAGTAGTCTATCTCTGAGGTGATGTTGGACAGATGGTCGGTGGCGCTGCGCAGGCGTCCGCCCGCGGTGTATTCGTAGCTGGCGAGTCGCTGAAGCAGATTCCCGTTCGCATCGACCCGATTCACTTCTTTGACCTGCTCGGTGACGGGGTCATAGACGGTCTGCAGGCGCCGAATGAGGGTGCCAGGCTGGTCGGGATTGGTGGGATGGGGGGCATAGGTCGCTTGATACTGCGGACGCCCCTGAGTATCGTATTCCGTAATCTGGATGCGGTTGACCCCATACTGTCGGGCGATGGGATCGTCAGGGTAGCGGTAGTCTTCAATCACCTTGCGTGGCTGATGGAACTGCGGGTCATATTCCGTTTTGGTGTAGACCCAGCGGGGGGCTTCAGTAGAGGCGCGAGAGGCGCGCTGGAGCGTGCGCGTGAGGGTCGGCTGTCCGAACTCGTTGTACTCCAGCATCTCCGAGAGGGGTTGTCCGTTGGTTGGGACATGAGTAGCGAACACTTGCCAGAGTTGTCCCCGATAGCCTGGGCGCGGGTCATTCCGATCGAAATAGTGATACTGTATCGTGCGCCGTTGCCCACGCACCGTCTCGGTCTTGCTTGCTTTTTGATAGTAAAACTCCTTTCCATGGTAGGTTATCGTCCTAGTGTTGTACAGGTCGGTTACAAAGCTACCATTCCTTCTCCAGCTTCTTGCTTGTGTCGTTATTTCCAAAGGTTGTCCCAAGCAGTTATATTGATATGAAACAATTAGGTACCTAGCGTCCATATTGTCAATAAAGCCTGTCCTATATAACTCTTGCACGTCAATAACAGGCAATCTAGTGCCATCATGCAAAGGCGCTTCGTAGAGAAAGTCAGGACCTCGCATTTGAAACCAAAGATACTCGTTTGTATAGTCATCTGCATTCAAAGCGCATCTACTTCTCTCTAGACCTTGATGTAGCCAAGCACAAGCTTTTGCATACTCTTCTTTGGTCATAGTGTGGTAAAGTGTGTTGTATGTCCTTATACGTACTGGTGCATTGTAGCGATCATATTCAAGACCATACATATACTCATCATACGGGATACCTGACTCGTAAGTTTTTACAGTGTCGCCATAACTATCAAAATACACATATCTTGTTGCACAGCTTTGTGGACTGTAGTCAATCAAAACACGCGTTTCAAGATACCAGATTGAAGTTTCATAAGCAAATGTCTCTAGAGTTGGCAAAGTCACTCTACTGACTGCAACGGCGTAAAAATACCTATCATCGTTAGGTGATGACTCTGAATTGTACTCTATCCTTGTACTCACCCCATCCGCGTCGGTTATCCCGATCAACAAGCCGTTCTCACTCGTTGAGATTCCATTGTTAGCTAACCAACCTGCCACATCGGTAGCGGCTCGCCAGCTACCATATCTGTACCGCGCTGTTAGCACCCCGCCAGGGCTTTGAACCGCCGTCACCGAGCCTGCCCAGTTCTGGGTGCCGGTGAGTTCTTGCCCTTCAGGACCATACCCGTAGCGTACTGTTCGCCCATCGCTACTGTGCACTGCCACCACGCGCGGATGCACCAATACCTGCCTCTCCGCACCGTCCACATTCGCCCACTCGTAGCCTTCACCATTCTGGAAGTTCCAGTTCACTGTTAGCACATAACCACTTGCGTTCTCAATACTTACCACAAACGCCTTGCGCACATAAGCCGTTCGCTTCTCAACCCTACCTGAAGGTAACTGCACATAGTACTCATGGGCGACATAGTTCTGACTATCATCATAGTGATAAGTTGTTCTATTGCCGTGGCGATCCTGCACCCATTTCAGCACCTGCTCGGAATAGACTTCGTTGCCGGCGCTATCCAACGCCACAGGCAATCCATCGGGCTGAACCACTGCCTCATAGTAGTACACCGTCCCATCGGGCGTGGTCACCTTCGTGCTGAGTGCGTACTCGCGTATATACTGCACCCCATCCCGCTCATACATCACGGTTGTGTAGGTGCTTTCGTACTCATTGTGGTCCCACGGGGGCGGGGTATACAGTCCGTCGGCATCGCGCCACGCAATCCACTGCTCCCCACTCAAATCTTGACACGCTGCACCGTCCACCTTGACCACTTGGCGAGAAGGCAGTTCCCCTGAGCCGCCTCCAACCCACTTTACAACAGCCATATTGCGCCCGTTGCTCACTTGGGTTGGCACGGTGCGCGAGGGCGAGGCTTTGCGCTTGATAAGCCCCCCTGCCGCTTGGCGAATATCCAGACTCCAGCTCCAGCCAATCCCAAACGGACCTTCGCGGTCGTCGTTCGCGTTCCAGGTGCGCACCACACTCACAGGAATCCCGATTGCCCCTGGCAGGGTCAAATCGGTTGCGGTATAGGTGTAGTTGCGCGTGCGCAGGTTCACCCCGTTATCGATGATGTCCCATTTTGCTTGCCCTGCGAGGCTGGGGAACCGCCCGCGCCCTTTGAGCGCGAGCATTTCGCTTTTGCGCAAGACCCGTACATCTGGAGGGGCGGGACGCGCTTGTGCACGCTTATTCTGCCATGCCTTGTAGTGGCGTGTGGCTGTCTCCACGCCTGCTTGCGCTGCGGGCGCTGCGGTCTGAAAGCCCAGCGCAAAAAGACCGATCCACCCGATTCGTCGCAACCACCGATAGCGCACCATCTTCTGCTTGCGTGTCATGATTGTGAGCCTCCTTCAGTCTGTTTTACTCGCTTCCGTTTGCTTTGCCAGCGTGCGCGGGCGCAACAGCAAAATCGCGCCGCGCCAGTCGTCGGGCAGGCTGGCGTCCACCCACGGCTGGAGACGCTGCGCCTCGGGGTCATACACTTGCCATTTGCCCCCGCGCTCCACGATTGCCACATAATGTCCGATGGGGTTCCAGACCAAGAAGGGGGGAGACTGCTCTAAGAGACCTTTACGCGACACCTCCAAGCCGACCGCGCTGATACCGCGCCGTCGCGCTGCTTGGGCTAATGCCCACAGCGAAGTGCCCTCCAGCTCCGTGCCGCACTCCTTCATCAGGGCGCGCCAGTCCGTGCGAATGCCGAACTCCTGCTCCAGCACATAGGCTAAGGCTTTCGGTCCGCAGGCGGCGGCGCGTTTCATCTGCTCGCGTCGTGCCCTTTGCGCCTTCTGCCATGCCCGTTCTGCCTCTGCGGGCGGCTTGTCGTTTGTCCAGCGCAAAATCCGCTTGTAGGCGCCTATCACCAGCGGGCTGGTGGGATACTGCTCCATAAACTGAATCATTTGCTGAATGCCCGCCTGTGGGTTGAATTGATAGGCGCAGATAGCCGCTTGATAAGCGCCTTGCTCGCTCCAAGTGCCGAAGCTGGGGTCGAGGGGCAGGGCGGGGATGTTGAGGCGCTGCTGAGCCAGTTTAGCGAACGCTTGCTGGGCTTGGCGAAACTGCTTGCGCTCCGCGTAGAGCTTGCCGATTTGATAGTGGGCGTAGCCGACCACATATTTGGCTTCGGCGGTGCGCGCCTCGATTTGGGTCAGCTGGCGGTAGAGGGCGTGTGCTTGTTCAGGCGGGGCGCTTGCCGCCCGCGCCAACTGCTGTTGTAAGTCGTTGGGAAGCGTGAAGGGCTTCGCCTCGTTAGAGGGCTTTCCCGTTCCGAACGGATCGCGTAGAAAAGACAGGTCGGAACGCGGACGCGAGACATACCACAGCCCGCCTATTACCAAAAGCCCCACCAGCCCTATCACGACTCGCCTGACAGCACCGCCTCGCATTCCTTTACCCCCTTCCTACCATACCAGCCATAAACGCGGCAGATAACGCGCATCTTGCCTCGCCCACGGATGCTCCTTGCTTAGAAAGTAGTACCATTTAACTGGACCATCCCTCCGAAAGTACAGCTTGTATTGGCTCGAGGTGTTCTCCTGTTCATTCGCCAGTGCTACAAGCACGTTCAGATAGGCGCCAGGTCTACCCTCCCATGAGAACGGCAGTAAGGAAAGATTCCAAGCGGTCATCGTCACTGGTACCACATAGTTTGGCATGTCTGCTGGGTTGCTTTGATTGCCAATTCGCATCAACAACAGTTTATTTTCCCAACTGCTGCAAATAAGAGGCCTATACCTCATCTCATCATCATAAGGCTCTTGTGACAGACACCAACCGGCATCGCCCCCAGGTACAACCAAGTCGAAGCGTGAGACCCGGGTGTTATCTAATCCGAAATCGATGAGCCAATCCCAGCTGACAGATTGCTCTTCCCAGCAGTTGACTGCGTTATCGGTGTCAGAGCGTAGAATCAAGGCACCAAAGGCATCGGCGTTGCTGGTTCGGTATTGATAAACAAAATAGGGTGTAGCGGTATAATGCAGAATCAGCGACGCCGAATGAACCTGGGTAGGTAGCCCGTTCGGATTGTAAAAACGGAGCAAGGTACGCCCTGTGCCCGATAGGTCAGGTGTAGTCTGAACAGTATCATCGTAATACTGGCGCACTTGCCCCACAAACAGCCCGCCCATATAGGTATAGTTGCCGAATCGTGGATTCGTTGGTGGAAGCTCCAGATTCTCGCAGATGGGGCGATTATCCAGCGCCGAATCTGCGTCCACAGGGAGCGACGCAATGGTCAGATTCCATTCTCCAGCCCCCGACATAGGTGTCCAACTCCAATCTTCTCGAAAATCCCAATAACAGCATTCAGGACGACACCTATCAAGTGCAGTGTCATAGCAACCACCGGCAGGAGGGGGTCCATCATAGAGCTGCCATGCGTGATGGTACGGCATCAGATACACTGCGAACTGCCGCTGAACTGCCCTGTTAGAAAACCAGCCCTGCCCTGCTTTGAACACCAACAAATTGGTAAACCCCATAATCCGGCATGGATCACAAGGTAGCGTAGGCCACCACCCACCAAAGTGGTTCATATTAATATCTACCACTGTGCCATCCTCTGCGAGAATTTCAGGCGCCTTATGGAAATACAGTTTGAACTTGCGTCCATTCCACGAGATGTAGCTTGCCCCTCCGCTCGCTTGCTGCGTGATATCGTGCCAGCCATCCGTCTGAAGTTCCCAGTTATATTCAGGCGATTCTGGGTAAACCTCTACCCAAAGTAGCCAACCTAAGGGAGGAACCACATGGCAATTGTTGGAGCTTTCAGCAAGCCCAGTGTTCGAACTGCATGGATCACGCGGACAGTTTGGTTGAGCGTAGCGCGCCTGAATACCAACGGCGTGAAAGAGGCGACATTTGAAATGGGCAACACTGTTTATCACGGAGCCATCGCCACGCCGACACTGACAAATTGGACACTGAGTAAAGTATGCATATAGACTGTCTACATTACAGCCCAAAATTTCATGCGAGATACCGCCAACAGAGAGGAAGAGATAACCATTACTAATAGTTACTGAGTTTGGGGAAATATTAATCCTCGTACGGGGCTGTCCGTAGACGACACAGAACAAAAACAAGCACAGGCTAATTATCCCGCTACATAGTAAGGAATATCTCCCCCCCCCCCGCGAAGTTGAAGCAGTGGGTGAGAGTCTGTATCATCCCTGTATCGCGCTTACCGAACATCATTCACCTCCACCTTTGGATTCTGTTCCGCGTTGATACCTATCTATATTATAGCACATCCTGAGGGGGTTTGTCAAGGGGTAAGGGAGGAAATTTGCCCGATTTGGGGGGAAATTGGGGGAATTTTGCCCGATTTTGGGGGAAATTGGCTCAGGGTATGCCCTGCGCGGAGGCGAATCGTGTGCCGAGGCAGGTGCACCTCACCAGCACCTGTCCCTCCAAACGGGTATCCTGAAAGGTGCATGGCAACGGATACCCTACTGGACACCTATCTACCGCCGCGCCTGCAAGCGATTGAGCAGGCGCTGAGGGCGTATCTGCCTGCGTCGGGCGAGCGCCCCCGAATCTTGCCTTCCGCGATGCGCTACGCTGTGCTCAACGGCGGGAAGCGACTGCGCCCCATCCTCTGCATCGCCGCGGCGGAGGCAACGGGCGGCTCGATGCAGACCGTCCTGCCCACTGCATGCGCCTTGGAGCTGATCCATGCCTTCAGCCTCGTGCACGATGATTTGCCTGCGCTGGACAACGACACACTCCGACGGGGCAAGCCCACATGCCATGTGCAGTTCGGGGAGGCGATGGCGATCCTAACGGGCGACGCGCTCTTTGCCCACGCCTTCCACCTCATCGCACGGCAGGCAGAGCACAGCCCACCCGAGCGTGTGGTGCGCGTGCTGGAACTTATTGCCGATGCGGTCGGCGTGGACGGCATGGTCGGCGGGCAGGTGGAGGATATCCTTTCCGAGCGCGAACCCATCACGCCCGAAACGCTGACTTATATCCATTCGCGCAAGACGGGCGCACTGATTCGCGCGTCGGTGCTCGCGGGCGCGATTCTGGGTGGGGCAAGCGCGGAGGTAGAGCAAGCGTTGGACGCCTACAGCCGTGCGCTGGGGCTGGCGTTCCAGATTGTGGACGACATTCTGAACGAGACGGGCGACCCCGCTCAGCTGGGCAAAGCCACGGGCACGGACCGCGCTCGCCAGAAGGCGACCTATCCGCGCCTGTACGGGCTGGACACCTCGCGCGCCCGCGCCCTGCAAGAGATACAGAACGCGCTGGATGCCCTCCAACCCTTCGGTAGGGAAGCCGACCCCCTCCGTTGGCTCGCCCACTATGTGATGGAACGCGAACGGTAGCCATTAAGCCGCCACGGGCGTCGCGCTCAGCACTTCTCCGGCGGCGATTTGCGCGACCACCTGAATGGGAGTGCGCGGGGCGATTTCGTGATACGCGATTACATGCAGGCTGGGCAGGTCCGCCCCCAGCAGTTTGCGGACGGGCAGGCGCAGGGGAGCAGGCACGGCAAGCACGGGCAGAAAGCCCTTCGCGCTCATGCCCTGCGCGTGTTGACCCATTGCCTGCAGAAGGCTTCGGGCGGTGGACGGCTCCAACGCCAGCGTCACGCCCTGGGGGGTCTGCTCCACGCGCTCGCGCAAATACGCCTCCAGCGCAGGCTCCAGCACCATCACATGCAGGCGTCCTTGCGGGTCGCTCAGGCGGTGCGTGAGCGTGCGGGCAAGCGCAGCGCGCGCATACTCGCCCAGCGCCTCCACATCGCGCGTGCGCGGCGCGTAATCGGCTAACGCCTCCAGAATCGTCACCAAATCGCGAATGGGCACGCCCTCACGCAACAGATGCTGGAGCACCTTCTGCACTTCGCCCAGCGTGAGCAAGTCGGGCACCAGCTCCTGCACCACCACCGGGTTCTGCTCCTTGAGATTATCGAGCAGCTGTTGCACCTCGGCGCGTCCGAGCAGGTCGGCAGCATGTTGGCGCACGATTTCGGTCAGATGGGTGGCAATCACCGCGGACGGCTCCACGACGGTATAGCCCATGCGTTCCGCCCGCTCGCGTTGGGCAGGCTCAATCCAGTAGGCGCGCATGCCGAACACAGGCTCGGTGGTCGCGACGCCTTCAACGGGAGGCGCATCGGTCGTGGGGGGCATCGCCAGCAACGCGCGCGGCATCACCTCTGCCTGTGCCACCACTTCGCCCCGAATCTTGATTTGATATTGATATGATTTGAGGCGCACATTGTCGCGCACGCGCACGGCGGGCATCACGAAGCCTAGCTCCAGCGCCAGTTGCCGCCGAATCGCCGCGATGCGCTCAAGCAGGTCGCCCCGCTGGTTGGGGTCGACCAACGGCAGGAGACCGTAGCCGATTTCCAGCTCGATGGCGTCCACCTTCAGCAGGGGCAGGACCGCCTCGGGTCCGGGGGGCGTCGCGGGCGTTTGTGCCGGCTCAGCGGGCGCACGGGAGGGTGCCGATGGGAGTCCCTCGCCTCTGAGACCTGTGCCCATCAACGGCACACGGCTCGCCAGGTAGCCCAGCCCCGCGAGGGTGAGCCCGATCAGCAGGAACTGCAGTTTGGGGAAGCCCGGCACAAGCGCGAGGAGCCCTATCGCGACGCCTGCGCCCATCAGCACGCGCGGGTACTGCAACACCTGCCCCACCACATCCTGCCCCATCGCCTGCTCGGTGGAGGCGCGGGTCACCATCAAGCCCGTCGCGGTGGAGATGAGCAGCGCGGGAATCTGTGCGACCAGACCCTCGCCAACGGTCAGCAAGGTGTAGGTCTGGAGCACGGTCAGCGGGTCGCCCTGACCGCGCAGGTAGCCGACGACGAACCCGCCAATAATGTTGATGAGGATAATCAGCACCGCTGCAATCGCGTCGCCCTTCACGAACTTGCTCGCGCCGTCCATCGCCCCGTAGAAATCGGCTTCCAGCTCCACCAGTCGGCGTCGGCGGCGCGCCTCCTCTTGGTCAATCAGCCCCGCGTTCAGGTCGGCATCAATCGCCATCTGCTTGCCGGGCATCGCGTCCAGCGTGAAACGCGCGGCGACCTCCGCCACGCGCCCCGCACCGTTCGTTATCACCACAAACTGCACCACCACCAGAATCAGGAACGCGACCACACCCACCACGAAGTCGCCCCCCACCACAAAGTTGCCGAAGGTCTCAATCACATGCCCCGCGCTACCCGTGCCCAGAATAAGCTTGGTCGCCGCAATGCTCAACGCCAGCCGAAAGAGCGTCGTCACCAACAGCAACGCGGGAAAGACCGAGAACTGCAGGGCATCGGTGATGTTGACCGCCATCAGCGCAATAATAATCGCTGCGGCGAAATTTATCACGAGACAGGTGTCCAATAGCCACTCGGGCAGTGGCAGAATGAGAATCGTCACCACCACCAGAATGGTCAGCGCAATCATTAGGTCGGAATGGCGCAACGCGCGTGTGAGCCAGTTGGCGACGCTCATCCCTGCAAAGATTATCGGCAGGCACGGGACAATCCGCAGGTGGTATACTTTTTGGCGTGCTGTCTATCGATGTCATCACGCTGTTCCCAGAGGTCATCGAGGCGGGCACGCGCTACAGTATCGTCGGGCGGGCGATAGAGCGCGGGCTGGTCGCTATTCGCACCGTGCAGTTGCGCGACTTCGCCACCGACAAGCACCGCACGGTGGACGACGAACCCTATGGCGGGGGCGCAGGGCTGGTGATGAAGCCCGAACCCATCTTCCGCGCCGTCGAGTTCTGCCTTCAGAACCCTGCACCCTTTGGAATCCCTCATCCCCCCAACCCCCTTCTCCCACAAGGAGAAGGGGAAACCGCTGACTCCCCTCTCCCTATGGGAGAGGGGCAGGGGGTGAGGGCACACGGGCGAGACGCCCGTGCTACGGTGGAAGAGGGGCAGGGGGTGAGGGCACACGGGCGAGACGCCCGTGCTACGGTGGAAGAGGGGCAGGAGGGGAGGACGACGCGCATCCTCTTGCTGGAGCCGCAGGGCAAACTCTACACGCAGGCGATGGCGCAGGAACTGGCACGCGAATCGCACCTGATTCTCATCTGCGGGCACTACGAGGGCGTCGACGCGCGTGTGCGCGAGCATCTGGCGACCGACACCATTAGCATCGGCGATTTCGTGCTGACGGGCGGCGAGTTGCCCGCGCTTATCATTATCGATTCGGTCGTGCGCCTGCTGCCCGGCGCCATCCATTCGCCCGAATCGCTTAGCCAAGATTCGTTTTCGGATGGGCTGTTGGGGTATCCTCAATATACGCGCCCGGAGGAGTTTCGGGGCTGGCGTGTGCCACCCGTCCTGCTTTCGGGCAATCACGGCGCGATTGCACGCTGGCGCAGGCGGGAGCAACTGCGGCTGACCCGCAGTCTGCGTCCCGACCTTTTTGCCCGCGCCCCCCTGACAAAAGGGGATGTGGAACTGCTCAAAGAACTAAATGAGGATGAGGTGATGAAACCATGAGCCAGACGATTTTGCAGGAAGTGGAGAAGCCGTTTCTCAAACGCGAACTGCCGGAGATACGACCGGGCGACACTGTGCGCGTGCATGTGCTCGTGCGTGAAGGTGGCAAGGAGCGCACTCAGGTGTTCGAAGGCGTGGTGATTGCCCGCAAGCATCGGGGCGTCGCGAATACCATCACCGTGCGCAAGGTGTCCTATGGTATCGGGGTGGAGCGCACCTTCCCTGTCCATTCGCCGATAGTGAGCAAGATTGAGGTGGTGCGGCGGGGCAAGGTGCGCCGCGCGAAGCTCTATTACCTGCGCAACCTGTCCGGCAAAGCGGCACGCCTGAAAGAGGATATGAACCGCTGATGGAACCCTCTGCCCCCTTGACCTGGATTGAGACGCTGGCGCGGTTGCCCGTCGCGACGGTCGTGTTCGCGATGGCGGGCTGTACTGTCCTGCGCATCCTGCTGGCGCCCTCGCAGAACCGCTTAGCGCGCCTCCTCAACAACACGCTCGACGCGATTGTGTATGCGGGCATTCTGGTCTACCTGCTCATCCGCCCCTACCTCGTCCAGCCGTTCTATATTCCCTCCGAATCGATGGTGCCCACTCTGCAGGTGGGCGATGTGGTGATGGTAGGCAAGTTCAGCTATCGGCTGGGCAAACCGCAACGGTTCGATATCGTGGTGTTCCGCGCACCCGACTGGGCACTCCGACCAGGGCAAATCCCAGGCAGAACCGACTTCGTCAAGCGCCTGATTGGACTGCCCGGCGACATGGTTGAAGTTAAAGCGGGCGAGGGGCTTTACCTAAACGGCAAGCTCCTGAAGGAACCTTACATTAGCGGCATCCCGCAATACTCCATGAAAATCATCGACGGCATCGTGTACGAGTATGACGACACGGGGCAGGTTTGGAAGGGCGGACCGCATATGATGCGCGTCGGTGTGTTAGACCCTGCCGAGCGTCAGCGGGTGCTCGAAACGCCCTCCCAGCCGATTCCGCCGGGCAAATATCTGATGCTGGGCGACAATCGCAACAACAGCAGCGATAGCCACCACTGGGGCTTGCTCGATGCGAAGCGGGTGGTGGGCAAGGCGCTGTTCGTGTTCTGGCCCCCTTCGCGCATCGGTCCCGCCAACCGCTCCCCCCTGCCCGAAGTGCCTTAGCGCACCACCACATAGGGGCGGATCTGTTCCAGGCGCTTCGGACCGATTCCGCGCACCTCCAGCAGCTCTTCGACCGACTGGAACTGTCCGTGCTGACGGCGATACTCGACGATTCGCGCCGCCAACACGGGTCCGATGCCGGGCAGTCGCTCCAGCTCCTCTGCCGTGGCGCGATTGATGTCCAGCGGGAAGCGGGGTGGGGTTCGGGGCGCATCGCGTGAGGCGGGGGCACGCGGTTCAGCCGAAGCGGTCGCGACGCGGGTCTCTGCCTTGCTTGGCACATAGACCTTCTGCCCATCGCTGAGCGGCTCGGCGAGGTTGACCCCATCCAAATCGGCATCGGCTTTCGTGCCCCCTGCTTGCTGAATCGCGTCGCGAAGGCGACTGCCGGACGGCAGAGTGTACACGCCAGGCTTGTTCACCTGACCCGCCACATGCACCGTGATGGCGGAGGGCGTTTCCGACCCGCTCAGGTCAATCTCTTGCACGGGCGCATTCGCCTCCTCCTCCCTCTCCCGCAGGGCAGGAGCGAAGTCGGGAGCGACCGTAGCTCCTCTCTCCCGCTGGGAAAGGGGCTGGGGGTGAGGGCTGACCCCCCTCTCCCGCTGGGAAAGGGGCTGGGGGTGAGGGCGAACCCGCCCCAGATTGTAGCCGATGAGGAAAATCAGCGCCAGCGAGACGCCATACACCGCGCCCAACCATGCCTTCTCCTTCCAGTCCAGCTTCTCCCAGAGCGACTGCATCGCCACCTCACCTACTTGCTCGGTTCGCGCGTGCCGTCCATAATCCTGCAGGGAAGCCGAGCGGAAGGCAGAAAAAGTGCGCGGAGGCTCGCTTTTATCCGCAACTATCTCCCGCATGTGTCGCGTCGCGACTGGATTGTGCTGTGCATGCATATCCCGCTGTGGGAATGGCAGGAGGAGGAGCGGCGCGCCCTGTTCGAAATGCTGGCGCCGTTTCCGCACACGCTCTCCTTGCAGGTATAATAGTGCCGTGCGCCTATCCAACAGCGGGCACTCGATGCCGATAATCTTCGAAAGGCGGATGATGCCTGTACGCTTGTGTGAATTAACTGTAGCACGGGCGTCCCACCCGTGAAACAAAGCGGAACGGCGCACGGGAGCGACAGTATGGCACGAAAATTGCTGTATCACCTGACGGAACCGATTCGATGGGAGGGAGCACGATGAGATGGCTGCTACTTGGCATTACCCTTGCCTTAGCAGGGGCACTTTTTGCACAGCGGGTGGAGGGTCCCTATCGACTCCAACCAGAGGATATAATCGTCATTCGGATTGACCCGGGCAACATCATTCACGAAACCCTTGTGGGACGGGATGGCATTATCTCCGTGCCGAAAATCGGCTACCTCCGCGCAGCGGGGCTGACCATCTCGGAACTGGAGCAGGTGATTGCCAACCGATTTATCCAGCTCGACCTTCTGCGTCAACCGAGCGTATCGGTCTCCATTCGCTATCTACACCGCCCGAAGGTGTCGGTGCTGGGCATGGTGAACCGTCCGGGCAGCTATGAGTTTAAAGATGGTGACCGCGTGCTGGACGCCCTGTCGCTTGCGGGCAATTACATCCCTGAACGCGCCAAGCTCGAAGATGCTTGGCTCCAGCGCATCGATGGCACAGTAATCAAGCTGGACCTGCGCCAGCTGCTGGAAAAAGGCGACCAGAGCCAGAACCACACTCTGCAGGATGGCGACACGATTTTCATCCCCGAAGATACGCTCAATCGCTACTTTGTCGGGGGCAGTGTGAAGCGTCCCGGTCTGTACATCTGGCGACCGGGCGTCACCGTGCTGGACGCGCTGGGTCAGGCGAGCTGGGAGACGGAGCGCGGCGCGCTGAGTCGCACCTTCGTGGTGCGCCAGAAACCCGACGGCACCACCGAACGCATCCAAGTCAATATGGTCAAACTGCTCAATCAAGCCGACCTTTCACAGAACATCGCGCTCCAGCCAGGCGATGTGGTGTTCGTATCTGAAACCCGTACGCCTAATTTCGATGAGGTCTATCGAGCATTGTCACTTATCTGGCTGGCGCGCAACTTAGGCGTTCTGCGCTCGCTCTGGCGACCCTGAACGAGGGAGGGCTTTTCGAAAATGACACTGTGGCACGCAGTTAAGATTCTCAGACGGCGCTGGTGGCTGATCGGACTGATTACGGGTCTGGTGACAGGCGCGGTCTTCGCCTACTACTGGTCGCAACCGCGCGAGTTTGAAGGCTTCATGACCGTCGCCGAGTTCCGCTCCATTATTGCCAATCGCACCGTTATCTACCCCGACCCCTACACCCTGCAGGTCGACCTCATCACGCGCCTGCAGAACATCGCCAATGTGATTGGCAGCTACACCGTGCTGATAAGCACCTGGCGCGAGCTGAAAGACAGCGGGCAGTGGGACCCTGCGGAGGAGATCAAGCGTCAATATCCCCTGAATGAGCAGGACTACGCGGGCGTGATCGATCTGGCAAATCGCCTCGAAATCAAGCCGTTGCCCAACACTGAATATTTGCGCGTGACGCTTACGGTGCAGGGCGATATCGACCGCGCGCCCGCCCAGGCGCAATACGCGATGGAGGTCCTATTGCGCAAGTTTCAGGAGCACTATCAGGCGTTAAATGCCCAGACGGCGCGCCCCTCCCGCGAGTTCGTGCAACAGCAATACGAGGATGCACAACGCGAATATGAGCGCGCCTCGCGCCAGCTGAGCGAATATCTCAACCAGAACAAAGATGTGATTCAGGCGGACAATCAGACCAACATCTTGCTCCAGAACATCGCCCGCGCCGAGACCCAGCTCTTTGACGCCCGACGCCTCCAGCGAGAGGCATACACACGCATGGCACAGCTGCGCCAGCAACTTCAGCAGGAGGCGAGCCGACCAGGCGGCGGTCCCTATAAAGAACTGAGCCGAGTGGTGCGAAGCAACCCCATCCTCCAACAGCTGCAGGCGGACCTTGCCCGCGCCGAAAACGAACTGCAAGGACTCCTCCTGCAAGGCTTCGGGGAGAACTGGGAAGATGTGAAACGGCTGCGCGGACGCATCGAGGAGCTGAAAGCGCAAATCCGTAAAGAGCAGCGCATGATTCTCGATGCGCGATCGACCGGAGTGAACACGCTCTATGAGACTCTCCAACGCGACTACCTGCAGGCGGTGGTCGATTCACAAACCGCGGACAAGCGCGTGGCGGAGCTGACTGGACAGCTGCAGGAGTTGAAGACGCGACTGAACGGCTTGCCCGATCGCCAGCGCACCTATGAACAGTTGCGCCTGAATGTCGCGCTGGCACAGCAGAAGGTGCAGCTGATGAAAACGAAGCTGGACGAAGCCATCGCGCGCGAGGCGGAGACTCAAACCGCAGGGCAAATCAAGCTCATCGATGCGCCCGGCGCTCAGCCTGTCGATAAAAGACTTCCGTTGCGCGTCGCGCTGGCGTTCGCGCTCAGCCTTATTCTGTCCACAGGGCTGGCACTCCTGCTGGGGCAGGTGGATCAGGGCGTGTACACGCCTTCCCAGGCGGAGGCGCTGTTCGGCATCCCCGCTGTGGCAGCGCTCCCGCGCATGCGGCGCGCACTGCTCGCCCGCGACCGCGCCGAGCAGACCCCGCTCAGCGCGTCCTACCAACTGCTGTCCACCAGCCTGATGGACGCGAATGGGCGGCTGAAAGGCTCTGCCGTCGCCATCACAGGCGCGGACCCCGATGTGGGGCGCAGTACCGTCGCCTACAACCTCGCGCTGACCCTCGCGCGAGATGGCGCGCGTGTGGTGCTGATTGACGCCGACATGCGTCAGCCCGCGCTCCACCGCTTACTGCGTGCCGACGCCAGCCATCCTGGGCTGAGCGAGCTCCTGCAGGGGCAAATCAGCCTCGAACAAGCCGTTCAGCAGACGCCCATCGAGGGGCTGGTGTTCATCAGCGCGGGCATGCCACCCGATAACCCTGTGCGCCTGCTTCGCTCACCCCAGTTCCACGAGCTGTTAAACACGCTTTCGAAGGTGGCGGACTTTATTATCGTCGATACACCTGCTGGCGCCACCTTTGCCGACGGCACGGTGATTGGACTGGCGACAGGCAATGTGCTGATTGTGCACGCGGCGGGCAACGCCATGACCGAATCGACGCGCGAGATGCTCGCCCGATTCAAGCAGGCAGGCATCAACATGGTGGGCGTGGTGCTGAACAAGGTGCGCCTTGACGACAGCACGGTCTACCAGCACTTCCAGCGCGCCTATCGCCAAGCGCTGGAGACGCGCGACGGACTGGCGGGCAGAGCCGCGCTACCACCCAGTAGCGCGCGCCCCGAAGACGCCGAATCGGAGCAGACCGCGCCGCGCGACTAATCCTGCGGTGGTGTGGACAGCTCTCCACAGCCACCCAACAACGCTCGCCTTTCGGGGCGGGCAGCGATGCCGATGAGAAAGGAGCCAAGCGATGCCATCGAGCCGACCGAGCGCGACTATGGAGAAGGCGGTGAAAGAGGCGGCGCCCCACGCGCCCGCCCTCTCGCCCTTTGCCGAATATGTACCACAGGTGCAGATCCCGCACCTGTGGGCGAAACGCGCCCTCGACATCCTCATCAGCGCGCTCGCGCTCACCCTGCTGGCGCCCTTCATGGCGATTATCGCCCTGCTTATCCGTCTGGAATCGCCCGGTCCTGTGCTGTTCCGCCAGATTCGGCTCGGACGCTATGGCAAACCCTTTGTCATGTATAAATTCCGCTCCATGCGCTGCAACGCGCAGGAGCTGCAACCCCTGCTGATGCATATGAACGAGAAGCAGGGCGGCGCGTTCAAGATTCGGCACGACCCGCGCATGACGCGCATCGGGCGATTCCTGCGCAAATACAGCCTCGATGAGCTGCCCCAACTGTTCAATGTGTTGAAGGGCGACCTGAGCCTGGTGGGTCCCCGCGCGATGGCACCCTACGATGTGAACCGCTTCGACGATGTGAGCTACTACCGGCGGTTCGCCGTGCCACAAGGTTGCACCGGACTCTGGCAGGTGAGCGGGCGCAGTAACCTCACTTTTGAAGAGTGGATGCGCCTCGATCTTTATTATGTGGACAATATCTCCTTCTGGCTCGATATCAAAATCTTATTGAAGACCATCCCGGCGATTTTGAGGGGCGATGGCGCATACTGAACAGCTCTATCTGGTGACGGGGGGAGCGGGTTTCATCGGTTCGCACCTGGTGCGGTTCCTGCTGGCGCGCGGGCGCGTGCGCGTGTTGGACAACCTCTCATCGGGTACACTGGATAATCTGGAGGAGGTACTGCCCGCGATCGAACTGGTTCGTGGCAGTATCACCGACGCTGGGCTGGTGCAGAAGGCGGTGGAAGGCTGTGCGGTGATTTTCCATCTGGCGGCACAGGTGTCGGTGCCCCTCTCGCTGGAGCAACCGGTGGAGACCTTCGAGGTGAACCTATACGGCACGCAACTGCTGTTAGAAGCGGCGCGTCAGGCGGGTGTGGAGCGGTTCCTCTTCGCGTCCTCCGCCGCCGTGTATGGCAACGCCCCCCGCCTGCCCAAGCGCGAAACGATGACGCCTCAACCCGTTTCGCCCTATGCATGGAGCAAATGGTATGGCGAATTGCTCTGCCGAGACTACTGGCGGGTGTATGGCGTGCCGACCGTCAGCCTGCGCTTTTTTAATGTGTACGGACCGCGCCAGAACCCGCGCTCGCAATATGCAGCGGTGGTGCCCCGCTGGATTACCGCCGCGCTCACCGACCGCAAGCCGATTGTCTATGGGGACGGCAAGCAGACGCGCGATTTTGTGTATATCGACGACCTGCTGAAGGGCATCTGGTTGGCAGCGACCTGCCCGCAGGCGGTCGGCAAAGTGTTCAACCTCGCCAGCGGGCAGGCATATACCCTGCTGGAATTGCTAAGCGCGATTGAGCAGGCAGTAGGCTACCCACTGGAACCGCAGTTCGCCCCGCCACGCCCAGGCGACATCCGACGCTCCTACGCTGATATTCGAGCCGCGCGTGATATATTGGGTTATGAACCCGAAATCACCCTGCAGGAAGGGATTCGACGCACGCTGAATGCCTATCGGGAGGCGATGCAAACGCCATGAGAGCCGAGCTGTCCAGAGAGACCCTGCCCGAGCGGTCAGACCGGTCCGATTGGCAGGCAGACCGCGCACGAGGGGCACAGTGGCTCGATGTGGCGTTCGCACTCCTGCAGGCGATGCGCCCGCACCAATGGATTAAGAACACGCTGGTGTTCGCCGCCCTGCTATTCACCGCACAATTCACCCAGCTGGAGCTGGTCATCTTGAGCCTGCTTGGCTTCGCTGTGCTCTGTATGGTCTCCAGCGCGTTGTATCTGCTGAATGACCTGCACGACCGGGAGCGCGACCGCCACCATCCGACCAAATCCCAGCGCCCAATTGCTTCGGGGCGGTTGCCTGTGCCAGTGGCGTGGGTGTCCGCGCTGGCACTTTTGGCAGGCGGGCTGGGACTGGCGTTCTGGCTGGGCATCCCGTTCGGTGGCATAGTAGTTGCCTACGCGCTGATAACCACCCTCTACACGCTCTACCTGAAACAGTTCCCTATTCTGGATGTGTCGGTAATTGCGCTGGGCTTCCTGCTGAGGGCGATTTCGGGCGCGGTGCTCATCGAGGTGTCCATCTCGCCTTGGCTGATTATCTGCACCTTCTTCCTCGCCCTCTTTCTGGGCTTCGCCAAGCGTCGCCATGAGCTGGTGGCACTGGGCGAGGACGCTATCAATCACCGCAGTGCCCTGGGTGAATACTCCACCACCCTACTTGAGCACCTGCTGACGATGTGCATGGCGTTCGCTATTCAATCCTACGCCATCTATGTGATTCTGTCGGACACGGCGAAGCACCATCCGGGACTCTGGTATACTCTGCCTGTGGTGACTTACGGGCTGTTCCGATACTTTTATCTGGTTCACCGGTACGACGCGGGCGGTAGCCCGGAGAGGCTTATTGTGGGCGACCGTCATATCGCGCTTTCGGTGCTGGTGTGGTTAGCGATGGTGATATGGGTAATGATGAGGAGCTAACCGATGTTGCAAAGCACACGCACACTGGTCAGTAGCCTGCCGCCGAGCGTGCGCCAGTTTTTGAAGTTTTGCACGGTGGGCGCGTTCAACACCGCGCTCGACTGGGGGCTGGCGCTCTTTTTGACCTATCGTACGCCCATTCCGCGCCTCCTGGGTGGCTGGCTGGCTCAGACGCTGGGTGTATTCGGCTTTGCCCTACGCCCCGAAACGCTGGCGGTCTTCGTCACTAAAGTCATCTCGTCGGGCACGGCGACCTGCAATAGCTTCATCTGGAACCGCCGCTGGACCTTCCGCATTCGGGGCAAGCAGGAGCGGATGAGCCAGTTCGCCCGCTTCGTGACGGTGAACATCATCGGCATGTTGCTCAACTCCACCATCACCACGCTCATCGTGCGCCCCTTCCTGCCACCGCCACCCCATAAGCCGCACCCGTTGCTCTTCATGGGCGCGCAGGCATTCGCCACGCTGATGGTGCTGTTCTGGAACTTCTTCGCCAACAAGTATTGGACTTTCAGGAAAACAACCTTGTAGAGGGAGGTTCCATCGATGCTGGATCAATTTTTGCTGGAATTGAAGCGATTGCCCCGTCCCCAACCGATTCTAACGGGGTTTGTGCTCGCGTTTGTGGCAGTGCTTCTGCTTGTCTATCGCGAGGTCATTGAGTGGTACTGGCTACCACGCTGGGGCGATCCGAACGGCTACTATTCGTATGCGTACCTTGTGCCGCCGTTGGCTCTCGTGATGATATGGATGCGCCGTGAGCAGCTGCTCTCGCTGCGGGCGCAACCCTCGTGGTGGGGCATTCCCGTGCTGATGGGGGGCGCAAGCCTGCACCTGCTGGGACACTGGGGGTTATCGAGCTGGCTCTCCAGTATGGGCTTCCCGCTTTTCCTGATTGGGGGAAGCCTGCTGATGTTCGGCACAAAGATTACGCGCGTCCTGCTCTATCCCCTGCTCTTTCTCTATCTGATGATGCCGATGCCGTCGGTCGTGTTCGACGAAATCACGAACCCCATCAAGGTCTGGTCGACGGAGGTCGCGCTGGCAATCCTGTCGCCCTTCTACAACATCCTGAAGACCAGTCAGGTGACCTTCATCATGCCGTCGGGCTATGAACTGCATGTGGGCGTCGAATGTAGCGGGTTCAAGGTGACGGTCGCCCTGCTGACCTTTATTCTCTTCTTTTTCACACTGGTCGATTTGCCCCTCTGGAAGAAGCTGATTCTTCCGCTGGCGCTGTTCCCCATCGCGATTATCTCGAACGGTATTCGCATCGCGCTGATTGCGATTTTCGGGCATCATTTTGGACCCGAAGCGGGTAAGATAGCGCACGAGGGATTCGAACTGAGCCTGCCCGTGCTGGGCACGGTCAATGTCCCGACGACGGGCGCGTTGGAGATTCTGATCCCCTTCGTCGCGCTCTTTCTGATAGCGAGGTGGCTCGGATGGAAGAAATAAAAGTACAGGAACAGCACCTGCTGGAATCACCTGAGAAAGCCGACATGTCTGGCATGTCCGACCTGTCCAACTCGTCCGACCCGTCTGCCATGTCAGGCGCTGTGCCCCCAATGGATTGGAAGCGGTTCGGACCGCCGATGGCAATTCTTGCCGCCTGCATGCTGGCAGTTCTGCTGGCAATCCAGTATATGCCGCGCGTGGCTGCCAAGCCCGGCGAAAAGACCCTGAACCGTGTGCCTAAACAGATTGGCGAATGGAGCCTCCTGCAAGAGTACGAAATGTCGGCAGATGCAGCCAACGAGTTGAAGCCCGACGAATATATCGCCCGAATCTATGTGAACAGCAACGGCGAGGAGGCAGATTTTACCATTCTGGCAGGCTCGCATACAGGCGCGTTCCATAATCCGCAGGTCTGCTTCCGCGTGCAGAACTGGGAGTTCGCCGATAATCGCGAGGTGGTGCTGAATGTGCCCGGCATAAAGGAGCCTCTCCATGCCCGCATCGTGCACCTGATCAGCTTACAAGGTCCCAAGCGCGAGGCGGTCGGCATCTATTTTTACTCGACACCGATGGGCTACCGTTCCGACACCTCCAGTGCGCGCATTCTGTTGCTGGTGGCGCGTGTGGCGGGCATGCACCAGCGCGCTTACTTTGTGCGTTTCCTCAAGCCGTCCAGCGGCAACTTCGAGCGCGACTCCGAAACGCTGAAGTCGTTCGCTGAGCAGGCGCTTGCCGCCATGCGGCAGACGAACCCGGAGGTCATCCGCTGATGGACAGGAACGAAGTAGCACGGGCGTCCCGCCCGTGTTCTGCTTGGACAAGATGCCCAAGCCACGAAAGTGAAGTGAACTACTATGCATGATGAAACACTATTGTTGTATGCCGAGGGCATCACTTCAGAGCGGGTCGGCAACTTCTGCCTCCAGCCGATGAGCTTCGAGGTTCATCGGGGTGAATGTGTCGCGCTGTTCGGACCCAGCGGCAGTGGCAAGAGCCTGTTGCTTGCGTTGATTGCAGGCGAATTTGGGCTGGAATCGGGCGTGCTGGAGTGTGCCGACTTCGCCAAGATGCCCGAACTGCCCACTGGACGCCCAGCGTTCACCATCACGCCCAGCAAATGGATGAAGCGCCACGCATCGAGCTGGACGCGAGCGGTCTATCTGCTGGAACTGCTCGGACTGGGCGAGCAGGTAGACACGCCGATTGCCGGGCTATCGGCGGGCGAGCGCGCTATGTTGCAAGTGGGCGGCGCATTGGCACAGCAGGCACGGCTCTACCTGTTGGATGACCCCTTCGATAAAGCCGATTTCGAGCGGCGACGACGGCTCTGGATGGAGCTGGAAGAGCGGTGCCGGTTCGGCGCCGCGGTGCTGTTTGCCACACGCGACCCCGCAATCGCCCGCCATGCCGACCGTGTGCTGATGCTTCACCAAGGGCGCCTTATTGCCTTCGATACACCCGACCATCTGCTTCGTGAGCTGCACGCAACGCGACTGGAAATCGAAACGACCGACCCTCAACTCATCATCGATATGCTGGGCGAGGTGGAGTTCCGCATCATCGAGCAGGGCGATGGCTATCGACTGAGCCTGTTCGCGGATGACGCGCTTGCGCTCCAACTGCTCCAACAAGGCTACGGCAATGTGCGTGCCGTCTATCTGCGCGAGCCAACCCTTGCCGACGCATGGCAATACTTCGCCCTGCGCCACCGATATAAGCCGAATCTGTAAGGGATGGGGAGCGTCGGCGGGCGATTCGGACGCAGAGGAGATTCAACGAGTGAGCGCATGCAGAGGTGAGGAGTGCAATTCTGCCTCGCAGGCGAGTTTGAGCGGGCGCAGGTTGGTCGGTTGAAGCCCAAGCGTGCTGTAAATCCACTGCGGGATCGAAAACAGGAACTCATCTTCGGTGTGGTCGGGCAGGCGAAGCCAGTGCGCTATCCGATTGCCCAGCGCGGTGAGGGCGGTCAGCCCCGGCTCAGCGAGACCTGTTGCACACTCGGCATGGTGCGCGCCAATCGCCTCCGCCAGCTTCTCCGGGAAGCCCCAGAAGAGGCTAATCTCGCGTCCCAGCTCGGCATGGTCACAGCCGAACACCTCGCGTTCTGCCTGCAGGGCGGGAATTCCTAGCTCCTCCAGCGATTCGACCTCCTCGTAGGGCGCGTCACCATACCGATCCAGCAACGGCTTGCCGATGTCGTGCAACAGCCCAGCGGTGTAGGCTTCGTCGGGCGAAAGGTTGGGCAGCTGGCTGGCTATCAGACGACAACAGAGCGCGGTGTCAATCGAGTGGCGCCACCACTTGCCCCGCCGCAGGTTCTGCCGGTCGGTCTTGCCCACAAACAGGTCGAACACGCTGGCGGTCATCGCCAAGTTGCGGATGGTCTTGAAGCCCAGCAGAACCACCGCGTCCTTGATGGAGGCGATTTTGCGCGGCAAGCCGTAATAGGCGGAGTTGACCGTGTTCAGCACGCGCGCCGACATGCCCTGATCGATGCTGATGACCCGCTCCAAGTCACGCGCGGTCGCGTTCGGATTGTTGGTCAACTCCAACACTTGATGCACGACCTGCGGCAGAACCGCCAGATCCTTAACTTTCTGCAAGATGGCTTGCGTTTGCACGGACATTTCGCGTTCCTCCTAATCGGACGAGTCGGACAGGTTGGACTTTGCCATTTGTTCACTTAGCCGCTGTAAATCACGCGCACGACCTCCTCGAGGCTGGTGCGTCCCAGCAGAACCTTCTCCAGCGCGTCCTCTTTGAGCAGGCGCATGCCATGTTCCACTGCCACTTTCTGAATCGCGTAGGCGGCGGCGTGCTGGAGCACCAGGTCGCGGAGCGCGTCGTTCATCATTAGTAGTTCGTGAATGCCTGTGCGCCCTTTGTAGCCGGTGTTTTTGCAGTAGTCACAGCCTTTGGCGCGGTAAATCTCGCGCTCGTGCAGGTTTTCGGGCGGGGTGAAGCCGTAGCGCAGGAACTCCGACTCGTTGGGGCGATAGGGTTGCTTACAGCGCGGGCAGAGCGTGCGCACCAGTCGCTGCGCCAGCACCGCAATCAGCGAGGAGGCAATCATGAACGGCTCCACGCCCATCTCGATCAGGCGCGGGGGCGCGCTGGAGGCGTCGTTCGTGTGCAAAGTGGACAGCACCAGATGCCCCGTCAGTGCAGCTTCAATCGCAATTGTGGCGGTCTCGGTGTCGCGCATCTCGCCCACCATGATGATGTCGGGGTCTTGGCGCAACATCGCGCGCAGGGCGGACGCGAAGGTCAGCCCTGCCTTCGGGTTCACCTGCACCTGATTGATGCCCGGCAACTCGTACTCGACGGGATCTTCCGCCGTGATAATGTTCACCAGCCCCGTGTTGAGGCGCGACAATATCGAATAGAGCGTGGTGGACTTGCCCGAGCCTGTCGGACCCGTCACCAGAATAATGCCGTAGGAGCGACTGATGACCTCCTCCAGTTTGGCGAGCGTGTCGGGCAAGAAGCCGAGCTTGTCCAGCCCGACGCGCACGCTCGATTTGTCCAGCACGCGCATCACGATTTTTTCACCATAGAGGCAGGGCAGGGTGGAGACGCGGAAATCGTATTCACGCCCGTCGATGGTCGCGCTGATACGGTTGTCCTGCGGGATGCGCTTCTCGGCGATGTCCATATCTGCCATGATTTTGAAGCGGGAGGTGAGTGATGCCTGCACGCGCTTGGGCAGTACAAGCGCGTCGAGCATCACGCCGTCGATGCGGTAGCGCACCTTGAGGCAATCGCGTGCGGGTTCGATGTGGATATCGCTTGCACCATCGTTGATTGCCTGCGTGATAATCATGTTGGCGAGGCGCACGATGGGCGCGTCGTCGGCGATTTCGCGCAGTTCGTCGGCAGAGAGTTCCTCCTCTTCTTGCGAGCTGGTTTCGATCTGCGCCTCGCCCATGTCGCGCATCAGTTCCTGCACGGCTTCCGAGACCGCTGCGCTGGTGCGATACAGGGAGCGCAGGGCGTTCTGGATGTCGTCTTCGGTGGCGATGACCGCCTCGATCTCCTTTTTGGTGTGCTGACGGATTTCGTCGATGGCGAAGATATCGAGCGGGTCAGCTAAGGCGACGGTCAGTTTGCCGTCCCGTTGGGCGACGGGCACGGCGCGATACCGTTTCGCCATATCGGCGGGGATGAGCGAGGCAAGCGCGGGGTCAGGGGGGGTCTCCACCAAATCTACAAAATGGATGCCCCAGTGCTGACCCAAAATGCGCACGCGGTCCTTCTCGGTGATGTAGCCGAGTTGGACGAGCAGGCGGTCGAGCGGGAGCGGGATGCCTTCCTGCTGTTTCTGGAGTGCATCCCGCAACTGCTCATGGCTTACCAGACCCGCCTGCACAAAGAGTTCGCCAAGGTTCATTACTATTCCAGCACGCGCACGGTGAGCGTAATCACGATTTCGGAACGGTCGCGCTGGGTGTTGGTCTTGCGAAACAGATAACCGAAGAAGGGCAAGTCGCCCAGCAGGGGAACCTTCTGGATAGTCTTAATGTCGCTCTCGCGGATTAGCCCGCCGATAATGAGGGTCTCGCCGTTATTGAGGCGGATGGTAGTGTCGGCGTTGCGTCGGGCGAGCTGAGGTAGTGAGCCACCGCCTGGCACCTGCAGGAAACCTGTGATGACGCTCACTTCGGGCTTAATCTGGAGGGTGATGGAGCCGTCTTCGTGCACGCGCGGCAGAACCTCCAAGATGATGCCTGCCTGCACCGAGTCGGTCTGCACATTCGCTCCCTGCTGGGTCTGCTGGATGAGCTTCACATAGTTCACCTCATCGCCGATGAAGATTCGGGCAGTGCGCCCATCGAGGGTGGCGATGCGTGGGTTCGCCAGCAGACGGTTGCGCTGATCCTGCGCCAGCGCGTTCAGCGTCACGCTGAAATCAACAGGCTTTTTGATGAGGGTGAAGTCGATGCCGAGCTGTCCGTCCTTATTGAAGCGGACGCCCTGCTGGTTGGGCGTGGTGGTATCGCCTGTCGGGAAGGGCGGTTGCTGGCTACGGTCGAAGGTGTTGACACTGCCCGACTGGAACAGGCTCCATGAGAGCCCAAGCGATTTCAGGCTGGCTTCCGAGATGTCCATCACCCGCGCTTCGATAAGCACCTGCGGTTGTCGAATGTCCACCTTTTGCAGGATGTCGAGCGCGCGCTGAACCTCGCGCGAGGTGCCCATCAGCACGAGCAGATTGGGCGGCTGTGCCCCTGCGTTCGCGCCTGTGCCCCCACTGGCAGGCATGGCGGCGCCCATTTGTTGGGCGGCGGCGCTAGGCGCCTCACCCGCTGGCATGCCGGCGCCGCCCGTTGCGCCCCCGCTCAATTGAGCAGGGCTGAGCATCGCGCCCGGACCCAACGAGACGCTGACCGTGGGCACCAGCTGGTTCAGAATGCGCACCAGATCGCGTGCATCGGCAAAGCGCACACGATAGACCTCGGTGACAATCTCCTCACCCGATGCAATGGCAGTTTCGAAGTGGGTGACAGCACTTTTTGCTTCTGCAACCATATTGACTTCGCCCTCAATAAGCACATAGTTCGCGTCTTTATCGCTGGAGGGGATGACCTTCAGAGTGGGGTAGCGTGCGCTCAGGAAGGTGGCGACCTCAGACGCCTTCGCCAGTTTCAGCGTGAGTACCTCCACCGTGCGTGGCGATTCGGGTTTCGGTTCGTTGCCTTTGAACTCGGCAATCGATTTGGGCGTGCCGACCACATAAGTGTTTTCGATGCGTTCATAGCGGTAGCCGCTGAGGCGCGTGATGAGGTTGAGCGCCTCCTCCACCGAGACGCGATTCAGGCTGATGGTGATAGTGCCCTTCACATCGGGCGCGGTGACGATGTTCGCGCCTGACTGGATGGCGAGCGCTTTGAGCACATCGCCAATTTCTGCTCCCACGAAGTCGAGCGAGACGGTGACCTCGCGTGGTGCGTTCGGTCCGGGGTTCATCGCCACCTGCTGGCTCTGGCGCGGAATCGTGGCTTGAGCATCCTGCCCATCAAGCGTAGCACGGGCGTCTCGCCCGTGCAATGTGGCTTGGGCGTCCCGCCCATTCAGCGTAGTCCGGGCGTCTCGCCCGTGCAATGTGGCTTGGGCATCCTGCCCATCAAGCGGCTCAAGGCGTGGAGGGGGAGCGTCCCTGCTCTGCGCGATTCGAATCGGCTGGTCAGGGCGTGCCGAAGGAACGGCGCCCCTTTCAGGAGGCTCGCTGGGTTCGCTCTTCTTGCCGATTCGCACTTCCCAGCCGCCTTCGATGGCTTGTAGTTGATAGGGTTGGCTACCGCGCATAGTGACCACGATGCGCACGCGCGGGGGGTTGTTATCGAACCAGCCGTAGCGCAGGTAGGTGGTGACGGGCGTGGTGAAGCGAGTTTGCTCGCGCCGCATGCTGAGCCTTGCCTGAAAGTCAATCACCAGATAGTGCCCCTGCCAAGTAGTGAGGTGCGGGCGTGGCAATCGCTCGCCCCGTATCTGCACGATCGCCTGACCCGACTGCTCAAATGCTTTGATTTGAGTGATGCGCTGACTCCAGAAAGGTGTCAGCGTTAGCAGTGCATATCCGAGAACCCACCACAATCGTTGTGTTGCTCTCATTGTGAAATCCCTCCTGTTGGGCGGCTCGGTGGCATTTGGCTCGTTTGGGTGGAGCCTCCGACATCGACCGAAATCGTGCGTCCATCCCTTTGCAGGGTCAATTTGCCGCGTTCGATGCGCTGGATGCGCCAACCTTCCTCCAGAAGGTCGCCCGCTCGCACGAAGCGCCGGTTGCCCTCGTCATCTTTTAGGATAGCAATCGTGCGGGGTCCCTGCACAATGCCGACCAGCGTCCAGTTCGGCACAGGGGGTGGTTCTGGCTCTTCCGCGAGTTTGACCTCCAGCCCACCAGGTGCAGGCAGTGCGAGGGGTGGCACAGGCGGTGTGCCCGTAATCTGGCGGGCGACCCGTTGAGTGCCTGTTTTGGCGGGCTGGGCGATGCGCGTGGGCGTCGTGGTCGTCGCGATGGTCGGACGGAACGGGTCGCGCGGGGGAAACGGGGCAAATGAGGTGCTGATCAGCATCTGACCTGCTCCCCCTGGCTTCCCCCCATCTGTGAGGGGAGTAGAGGGGGAGTATGCCGTGCCGTTCTGCATACTGCCCGTCTGCGTGGGGTTTGACGGGCGGGGCACGGCTTTACTTCCCCCAAGCGATTGCCACTGCCAGACCCCAACCCCAATCAGCACCACGCTCAGGATGCCAATCGCAAACCCTTGTTTCGGACCGATTCGATTCGTCTTCACCTCATTGGTTTTTTCCATGTTGCACCCTCCCGTTTGAGTGTGCTTGTTCCCCCCGACCCGCTGGATGGGTTGGGAGGACAGTCGGCTCCTTTTGGGCTTGATGAGCGGGACGCCCAAGCCACGCGGCGCCCTGTGAGAAGATGAACGCCTTCACCGTCATGCGGATGTCCAGGTCGGGGTTGGTGTTCTCCTCTTCGGGCTTGACCTTTGCCTGCGCGTTCAGCGTCTGCACCGCCAGAATCTTGGGGAACTCGTCGAGCTGTTTGAGAAAGCTCATCATCGCCCAGAACTTGCCCTGTAGGTTGATTTCGATTAACTGCTCTTCATAAGCTTTTTTGGCAGGCGGCTGATTGCCCGATGACTGCTGGTTGGACGGGTTCTGCGCGGTCTGGTTGTTCTGGGTGTTTTGTTGGGGGCGAATCGCCACGATTTTCAGATTGAGCGATTGCGCCAGCCCCTCAATTTGCTTGAGCATGGTGGGGATATAGGCGGACTGGGAGACGCCCTGTTCCAAGAAGCGCAGTTCGCGCTGGGCGTTCTCGTACTGTTGCTGGAGCTGGCGCAGTTGCTGGGGTGCTTGGCGTGCCCGCTCCAACTGTTGCTGGCGTTCCGCGACCTCCCGTTGCACCTCCTGCATGAAGCTGAAGGGCAGGTAGGTACTGCCGACGCTCAGCAGGAGTAGCCCAAAGAGTCCGAGGCTGAGCAGTTTGGCAATTCCCTCGAATCGTTGCGTGCGTCGACTAAGAGCCACGGGCGCCACCTCCGGATGATGATTGAGGCACAGCACTGCCTTTGATTTGGGCGGTGAGCTGGAACTCGATGGCGCTGTTCTCCTCGCTCAGGTTGCGCTCCTGGGTGTAGTCCAATCGCACATTTTCGATTTCGCTGTGCTGATTGAGGCGCAACATCAGGTCGCCCACTGCTTGCTGGCTGGAGGCAATACCTTTGATGACAATCTCCATCGGCTTTTTGGGGTCGGTGCGCTTGCCGAACTCGACGCTCGTCAGGTAGCAGGCGGGCGGTGTGTGCTGGCTCAGGTGCTGGAGCAGTCCCCGCCAGCGTCCCGTCTCGGTGCGGGCGGTCTGCAAGGTGCTAATTTGGGGTTGGAGGGTGTTCAGTGCTTGCTGGGTCTGCTGAACGGCGTGCATGGTGGGGGTCAGGCGCACAATTTCCGCCTGCATGCGCGCGCTTTGCACCTGCAGGTAGCCTGTGTAGAGGATGAGTGTGCCCCAGCCGAACGCGGTAAGCCCAATCAGCCCGAACCAGACCAGCCCCAGCAGGCGAATGCGCCGCTGGAGGCTCTGACGCCTCTGAAGCTCCGGCTCAATCAGATTAATCACTGGCATCGAATCACCTCCGGATTGGACTCGGACAGGTCGGACAAGTCGGACAGGTCGGACAAGTTCGCCCTTAAGCTGCTTGCGCCTCGGGTGGTGGTTCACATAGGGCGAAGGGCTGACGCGCTTCGAGGGGTGCAAGCGCCACTCCCAGCACAACGACCCACTGCATGCCCCCTTCACGCTGTTCGGGGTGAACCCGCTCCATCTGCAAGAGGGCGGAATCGCCTTCGAAGGGATTGAACACCTGTGTGGGGATGCCCAGCCGATGCTCGAAGTAGGGCGCGACGCCATGCATGCGCGCGCCACCGCCTGTCAGCACAAGCCTCTCGATACGCCCCTCATGCGCCTTGCTCGCCTGCACCTGTGATTGATAGTAGTTCAGCGAGCGACGAATCTCACGAATCAGCTCATCCAGAATCGGCTGAACGAGGCGTAGAGGCGGGTTCTCTTGGGGCGTGCCCGTCTGAAGAAGCTCCTCCAGATTGAGCGCGCGCTTAATCTGGTTCACCTCCTCATCCGAGAAGTGGAAATAGCCTTTGAGCGCGGCGGTCAGCGTCTCACCTGCGATGGGGATATAGCGGGTGAGGGCGAGCGTCCCCCGTCGCACCACGCTAATCTGGGTGTGGCTACCCCCGATGTCTATCAGCCCAAACACGGGGGGCATCGCCTCCTGCCAGAGGGCATGCACCGTGCGCAGGCAGGCAAAGGGCTGAATCTCGATGAATTCTGGCTCCACACCTGCCCCCTCCAGCGCGTCAATCACGCTGTCGATGACGGAGCGTGGCGCGGCGACCAACAGCACCTCCAGATGGTCTTCCGCGCTGTGCAGGATTTCGAAGCCGATGAGGTGCTCCTCCGCTGCGGAGGGCAGGTAGCGCGCCGCTTCGAACTGGATCGATTTGCGCAACACTTCTGGGGTCATGGGGGGCAGGCGCACGGGGCGCGCCGTCGCCTGCGGTCCGCCCACCGCGACCAGTGCCGACCGCTGGCGGATGCCTGCCCCTCTCAGGGTGGCACGCAACGCACGCGCCACCGTCTCCGGCTCCAGAATCAGCCCCTCGCGCACCGTGTTGGGCGGCAGGGGCGTCTCGACCAGACGCTCAACAATAAAGCCGTTCGGGGTCAGCGCCCCGCAACACAGCTTCAGGCTCGTACTGCCCACATCGATAGAAAGGATCGCGGAACCCTTACGCAGCATGGCTTCCCTCCTGAGTGTCGGATCGGGTCTCCAGCTCGGTGGCTTTTTGGAGCAACATCCACTCGTCCAGCGCGTTTTTCAGGAACCGCCAGCGTCCATCCACCTTGAAGGCGGGAATAATGCCCTGTTCAGCAAGCGTTTCCAGCTCCGCCTTGCGCAAGCGCAGGTAGTGCGCCGCCTCGTGCAAGGTCATCACAGGGTGAATGGTGCGCGCCAGCCAGCCGAGCAGGTCGTACAACTGCTGATTGGTCAGTCGCACCTCGAAGCGCACGGTTTGAAGCATCTCCTGTTCGGCAGGAGGCACCGTCGAATCGCTGTCTGGTGCACTGCTGGCAGGTTGGGGCGCGACCTCCTGTGACAGGCGTGCCCCAAGTGGCTGTTGCGCGGCTTTCCGAATGGCATCGACCAGATTCATCTCACCACTCCTTGCCCTCGAAGTCCATAATCACGCTGTGCATCAGGAAGCCGTCGATCTGGTTCGCGCGTTCCGCCATGCCAATCATCAGGGCGTTATCAGCCAGTTGACATATCAGGCGTGGACAGCCTCCTGTGTATTGATAAAGTTCGTAGAGCGCGTCGGGTGTGAAGGGGATGCGCTCGCCCGCATAGCCCGCGGTGCGCAGGCGGAACTCAATCATCGCGGCGGTCTCCTGCTGGTCTAACGGCTTCAGCTGGTGGCGCACCGCCAGTCGCTGCTTGAGTGCGGGCACGCGCTCAATCTTCTTGCGCAACTCCGGCTGACCCAACAACAGCAGGCTAATCAGGAACTGGTCGTTCATCTGGCAGTTGAGCAGGAGGCGCAGCTCCTCAAAGGTGTTTGGCGAGCGGATGAGGTGTGCCTCGTCCACAATCAGCACCACGCGCTGACCATGCTCATACTGCTGGAGCAGATGGTCAAACAGTTGCTGGACCAGCACCTGCCGATTGCGGCTCTGCATGGGCACCCCCAGCTGGTGCAGTATCTCTTGCAGGAGCTGGATGGGGGTCAGCACCGGGTTGACGATGAGCACGATTTTATAGGCTACAGGGTCGAGCAGTTCCAGCAATTTACGGCTGAGCGTGGTCTTGCCCAGCCCGATGTCGCCCACCAGCATGCCCGCGCCCCGATTGCGCGTAATCGTGTAGTGCAACATCACCAGCGCGTCCTCGTGTTCCTTGCTCATATAGAGGAAGCGCGGGTCAGGCGTGAGCGTGAAGGGCGGTTCCGTTAAACCCCAATACGGCTCATACATGCGCGTATGCCTCCCAGAGAATCTTTCCCATCTCCATTTGCCGTGATGGCGTGCCTCAATCGATTATCGGCAAAATAGCGGGGATTTTAAAGGGAGTAAAGTGGCTTGGGCATCCTGCCCATAAAGCGTGGCACGGGCGTCTCGCCCGTGCAAAGGGGCTGGGGCATCCTGCCCATAAAGCGTGGCACGGGCGTCTCGCCCGTGCAAAGTGGCTGGGGCATCCTGCCCATAAAGCGTGGCACGGGCGTCTCGCCCGTGCAAAGGGGCTGGGGCATCCTGCCCATAAAGCGTGGCACGGGCGTCTCGCCCGTGCAAAGGGGCTGGGGCATCCTGCCCATAAGGTTCTGGGGTGCGCCCGAATCGCAAACCTGTTGAGGAAGGGTTCAGGGCACTTCGCGCCCTGAACCCCGATCCCATTCCGTTGGTTCCCCCTTAATAAGGGGGAACCTGCAGGAGGGGGGATATAAGGAGCAGTCAGCAGCCCTGTCCGAAGTTGAACAGCACCGTTAGCAGGTCGGCATCGTCGACGACCCCGTCGCGGTTCACATCTTCGGGCATACCGGAACCCGTCTGCCCGAAGGCGAACAGCACGGCTAACAGGTCGGCATCATCGACACAGCCATCCCCGTTCACATCGCCCTCCGGTCCCGTCGGGCACGGCTCAATCTCCACATACTGCACGCCGGGCGCGCTCACCTGAAAGCTGAAGGGGAACGAATCGAAGGGCGGGTTCGGACAGCGCACCCAAGCCACATTCGGGAACTGCTGGGAGGTGTCGCCCACATTCAACGCGGGCAGGGTCTGGTTCGACATGTAGGTGCCGTGGCAGGGGTCGCCCAAGTCGGCACCGCCCGTCAACACCACCAGAATTCGTATTCTCCCGCCCGAATAATTTAAAGCGCTCAGCGGGATAGCAACCTCCATCCCGGTGGTGACGGTGGACGGGTCGCCCAGATTGTTCGGGTCGCTGGTGATTCCACCTTCGTTCGTGTTGTCCAGCGCGGCGCGCACACCCGCAGTGTTATCGCCCCCTGTGAGCGTGCCGTCGCCCGTGTTGGTCGGTGCAGCGCCCAGATAGGTGGAGACATTGTTCACCAGGTCATGCAGGTCGACATAGATATTGTCGTTGCCCTGCCCGTCGTCATAGCGGTTGACGCCCAGCGCCCAATCGGGCTGATGGTCGAACACCACACCGCTCATGCCCTGCACCGAGCAGTTGATACAGCCCGTGGTGAGGGTGAAGGTGTTGTTCGGATTGCGCCCGGTGTCGATATAGAAGTGGAAGGCATTCCCGTTGCCTTCGAGGTTGCCCGTGACGCCGATATAGAGCACACCGCCTTCACAACGCACGAAGAGCTGGTCTAACTCGGAACCCCAGTGGACCCCACCGGTGTGGTCGCCGTAGCCGGTGTAGTTCGTCTGGGTGGCAAGCGCGGTACCAAACTCGGAGGGGATATTGCGTCCGTCAATCGTCGGCTGCGCCCATCCAACGGCGCATGCCACTGCCACGCTCATCAGAACCGTTGTTCGCTTCATCGCCATAGACCTCCTTTCCCCGCATTGGGCGGGTAAAAGTATTATACCCTATGCCTGCGTGGAACGCTCTGCCTTAGGACAGTTCTGCAGGGATCGCCTGCGCCTGAAAAGGCAGGTACTGGACAATCTGGTTCTTTTCGTTGACCAGCACCATGCGCGGTTCAATCCATTCGTCTGTCCAGCAGGTGGCGGCGATAATCAGGCGGTGTCCCTTTTGGGCGCGGTGCGCCGCGGCGCCATAGATGGCGACCTCGCCCGAGCCGGGCGGCGCGGGCACCACATAGGTCTGGAACCGCTCCCCATTATCCATCACCCACACATGCACCATCTCGCCCGGCTCGATGCCCACAGCGTCCATCAGCTCCTCATCGATGGCGATACTGCCGATATAGTCCAGGCGCGCCTCGGTGACCCGCGCCATATGGATTTTGCTTTTCAGACGCTCGATCAGTCGCATACCGCCTACCTCCGCGGAACAGATTATACCTGCAAGCACGTGGCTTGAGCCTCTGGCTCATCTGGCGAAACGGGCAGGATGCCCAAGCCACATTGGCACGAGCGAGACGCTCGTGCTACTTCGCCAACTTACCCCTGTCGCCCAGTTGCTCGTAAGTGCAGTCGGCATAGAGGGGCACGAGCTGACCGATTTCGCACATAATCTCGCGCGGGTTAAAAGGCGGTGTCTGGCGCATGGTGCGTAGCCATAGTTCGGCAAAGATGAGCCAGTCGGGTTTGGCGTCGCCCGGCGGCTCGATCGCCTTCCAGAACCGCTGGACGCGCCGTTCCCAGTTGGTGAAAGTGCCCTCACACTCTGCGAAGGTGCAGGCGGGCAGGAGCAGGTCGGCATATTGCGCGGTCTCGGTCATCAATGCGTCCTGCACCACCACGAAGTCGCAGGCACGCAGGGCGCGCTCCGCCAGCGCAGGGTCGTAATGCCCCAACACGGGGTTCGCGCCCGCCAGATAGAGTAATTGCACCTCACCGATCAAGCATGCCTGGAAGATGGCGTCGGTGCTCAAACCTGGCTGGTCAAGCAGTGGGACGCCCCATACCGCTTCGAAGGGTGCGCGTGACTGCCCATCATTCACAGGCGCATAGCCGGGCAGGATGTCAGGCAGAACGCCCATATCGAGCGCGCCTTGCGAATTCGCTTCGGGCAACATCAGCGTGAGCTTGGCGTCGGGGAGCTGAGCCGTAAACTGCACGAGGGCATGAATCAATTCCTGCGCATCGGGATGGTTCCACACCTTCTCGCCCGCCAAAATAATCGTGCCCGGCGCTTGCGCCATCAGCTGGACAGCATTCAGAACCTCCTCACCCCATTCGGGCGAGGGCTGGGCAGAGGAGTGAAGACCTGCCTGCAACGCCCTGAGCAGCTCTGGCTCCGCGCCAACCCGATAGCGCAGGCAAACCTCAGCGAACTCCTCTACAGGCGTGGCAATCGGATAGGCGACGATGACCTTCACGCCATAGTGTCGCCACGCCTTGCGCAGGCGTAGATAGACCATCGGCTGCTCCTCAATTAAGTCGGAGCCGAACACGAACACAAGGGGCGCGCTCTCCAAATCGCTGTACTCAACATCGCAGGTGGGATAGCCGAGCCAAGAAGCGACATCGCGCACCAAGTTGCCCTGATAGCGCGTCAGGCGATGGTCGATGTTGTTCGTGTGGAACCCAGCACGGAACAACTTTTGGAACATGTAGAGCGCCTCGTTGCTCAGCCGTTGCCCTGCGAGACCCGCAATCGCTTGGCTCCCGCCCGTCTTACGCGCCTCGTTGACGCGAGCCAGCAGAAGGTCATAGGCATCTGCCCATGAGAGGGGTTGCCAATCGCTACCCCGTCGCACCATCGGCTGGGTGAGCCGATTCGGCGCGTGCATATAGGTCTGCTCGAACTTGCCCTTATCGCATGTCCAAGTCTCGTTCACGGCGGGGTTCTCGCGGGCGTTGATGCGCACGACGCGCCCACTTCGGCTATCCAGATAGAGGTTGCATCCGTTCGAACACATCGAGCAGATGCTTTTTTGCGTCACGATGTCCCATGGGCGGGCGCGGAAGCGATAGGTGCGACTGGTGAGCGCGCCCACCGGGCAAATCTCGATCACATTCCCGCTGAATCGGCTGGTGAACTCGGTCAGTTGAAAGGTGTGCGGCGCCATCTGTGCGCCCCGAAAGAGGAACGCCAATTGCGCGTCGCCCGAAATCTCTTCCGTGAAGCGCACGCACCGCCCGCAGTGGATGCACCGCTCCAGATCGAGGGCAACATAGTTCGACAGCGGGAACGCCTTCGGCAGGTGGCGTTTAATCTCTATATAACGGCTGACGGGCGGACCGTAGAACTGGGTGTTGTTCTGCAGAGGGCACTCGCCGCCCCGATCGCAGATGGGGCAATCGAGCGGATGATTGATAAGCAGGAACTCCAAGATAGCGCGGCGGTCTTTGATAATCTGTTCGCTCTCTGTCCAGGCGACCAGCCCTTCGGTACAGGGCAGGGTGCATGCGGTTTGGGGCTTGGGCATCTTGCGCACGGAGCCGTCGGGCTGTTTCGTGCCGACCTCCACAAGGCACATTCGGCACATGCCCACAGGCTTCATATATTTGTGATAGCAAAAGATGGGGATGTCCGCGCCAATCCGTTTCGCCGCTTCAATCAGCAGTTCGCCCTCTGGCACTTGCAGAGGGATCCCGTTGATTTCGATGGTGACCAGTTTCGGCTCCGCGTTTTTCGGTTTTGGCATGGGTTCGCCTCCTGCGACTTTGTGAATTTTATCACATTCACGCCCTCGAATGCAAGGGGGGAGGCTAAAAGGTCGTGCTGGCTGGGAGATACTGAAGAGCGCCGTTGGATAGTTCTTTAGCGTGGCTAAGGATGACCGGTACAACGGGTCGCTGTGTATGTGTTGATGGCAGGTGCAAACCGCACCCACTCACACAGCGCAAGTCGCGTACCCGCGCGCCTGCCCCACGTGGCTCCTAACACCCGCTGCCGAAGTTGAACAGCACTCGCAGCAGGTCGGTGTCATCGACCACATCGTCGCCGTTCAGATCCGCGTCTCCACCGTGCGTGGAGCCAAAGGCTTCCAGCACCGCGACGAGGTCCGCATCGTTCACACAGCCATCACCGTTGGCGTCACCCAGCAACAGCTGACGCAATTGGAGCAGAAAGACATCGGTGTCGCCCGTCTCGCGAGTGAACTCGCCCGCAATGAGCACACGCCCCACCGAATCGACGCGAATTGCCCGGGGCATGGTGCGCCCCTCAGGATCCAGTGTAAAGACCCAGCGCCACTGCTGGTGACCTGCTGGGTCAAGCTTGCGCACAACCAGCGTATTGTCGCCCTCGAACCCGCTGAGCCAGCTGGAAGTAGCGATGTAGAAGTGATTGTTGCTGTCGACCGCCGTCACCACTCGATCGCTGGCAATAGACAGCTCGCGCATCCAGAGCAGTGCGCCGTTCGGGCTAATCCGATATGCCAGCAGCCGATTGTCCAGCTGAGCCGCGCCATACAAATCGCCAGAGGGCGATACCGCATGGCTCATAAGGATGGGCGAGATGGGAAGCAGATTCTGCCAAAGTAGGGTGCCAGACGGGCTATATTTGTGAACGGCAAGCCCTGCCTGTCGCGTGTTGGGGTCGTAGAAACGGCTCACAAGAAAGACATTATCCGCCGCGTCGGTTAACATCTCTGGGAAGACGAAAGGCGCAGACACCGCCCACTGTTCGGTTCCCTGGGGTGAATAGCGGACGAGTAGTGTAAAGCTGTCTTCACGGGGGTGGATGAGCAGGTAAGCGCCCCCATCCAAGGTGGCTTGCAGACCTACTACCAAGAAAATGTCCGTTGCCCGCCGTGCGATCCAGAGCCGCTGTCCGTTCGGAGTGAATTTGATGAGCAAAGGTCTCCAGAGAGTGTCTTCGATACTCTCGCCGGCAACGAAGATAGAGTTATCGGGAGCGATGGATAACCCCCGAGTCCACTGACTGCCACCCAGCCGTTCCAGCCGATCCCACAACCGCTGCCCGTTCGGCGCGTATTTCAACACCCGCGGGTCGGTCCAGGTGGTTGAATCTGTGAGCCAGATGCCTGCGGTAATCCAGTTGCCTGCGCTGTCGAAGTCCGCACTTTCCAGAGCAGAGACGCGCCATCGCTGAACTCCATCAGGCGAATAGCTCAACCCTATAAATGGGTCTCCCGGATAGATGAGCAGGGCACTATTACCACCCTGATCAAGGGACAACTTGCGGATTTCATCAGAGGGGGGACGGGTGTGCCGATAGCGTCGGTTGTAAAGCAGGTTCCCTGTCGCATCACAGGCAAACCAGATAGCCTCAGCAGAAGGAAAGGTGTGGCTCAGGCTTAGGCTTAACCCTGAGGCGTTCAGGAACACTCTGGCTGGGTCTATGAACCCAGCACTGAGAGGAAGCTCCCGAACCCAGCGAGTCGTGCCGTTGATATTCAGGCGATACAAGGCTAAGCCGATAGATGGTAGTACACGCTCCACCAACGCCCAGACCTCACCCTCAGCGTTCACCGCCAATCGGACGGGCGCGAGGGTCGAGTGGCTGATAAAGTCATCCCGAATCCAGTTGGGTGTAAGCGATGGACTAAGCGCCACCACCAAGCAAGTGGAATTCGCCAAACCACTGAGGAAAACACGCCCGTCGGCAAGCACCTGTGCGCCATAGGTCAATGACCTGGTCGCTGGATGTGACCAGCTGGCAATTGGGCTTCCATCGGACGCATATTTCTCGACGCTTAGGTCAGGATACACCGCATAGAAATTGCCTTCCGCATCGCTCCCCGCCAGCCAGATAGGAGGACTGGCGAAATAATAAAAAGAATAATCCCGAATGGGCGTCCCTGTCAAGACCTGCCAACGCATCGCCCCAGTGGCATCCAAGCAGGCACATGCGCGTAGGTATTGCCCAGGAGGGTTTGCCGAATCGATTCGGTAACCTACGAGGAAAATAGAGCCATCTGCCAGCACCTGAATGGCTTGAGGGGAGAAGGATTCAATAGGCACACTCCATGCAATCTGCCAAGATGGGCTGATTTTTATCAGTAGTGAGCGTGTTGGAAGTAGGGTCCTTTGGGTGACAAGCACATAGCGATTGTCTGCCGTGTCAATTGCGGTGATTCTGGGCTGCGGCAAGGAAATGGAGAGGCGATAAGGATGGACATCCACCAGTTGACCCGAGGGCGTAAAACGCAAGATGTTGACCCCATTAGGCGCGGGAATTTGCGGACTGATTATGGTCAGCACAAACAGGTTGACATATCCTTGTGAGTCGAAACCTGTTCCGAGTAAGATGTTGGACAGCGCTTGAGGATGGCGCCATTCCCTTTCCCAAAGCATCTGCCCCGCCAGGTCGAATTTTTGAATTCGTACCACGGGAGCAGTGTTAGAGAGGGAAGTAATCAGATAGAGATTGCCTGCGTTGTCCATCAGGCTCCGTGACCCATCTATCGAGTAGGTAACAGGTTCCCCACCAAAGGTGTGGCTCCATACAAGGCGCGGCGCCTGCGCGAAGGCGTGCTGAACACACAACGCTATCAACCCCGCCACGATAATCCCCTTGTTTCGCATCGCTTACCCTCCTTCGGCTATAGAGTTAGACACCCAGCATTGCATCCAGGTTCCAAATGGTTTCAAGACCTGCCCATTATCTTCTTCAGGATGACGGCTCCACCCGCGTCGCCCTCCACATTCACCATCGTGCGGAACATATCTAAGATTCGGTCGACTGCCAGAATGAGTCCGATACCCTCGATGGGCAATCCCACCGACTCCAGCACGATGACCATCGTGAACAGCCCTGCGCTGGGGATGCCCGCTGCCCCAATCGCTGCGAGCGTGGCGGTAATCAGCACAATCACCTGCTGAACGAAGGTCAGCTCCACCCCCAGCACCTGTGCAATAAACAGCGCCGCGACCGCTTCATAGAGGGCAGTGCCATCCATGTTCACCGTCGCCCCGATGGGGATGCTGAATCGGCTGATATAGGGGGGCACTTCCAGCTCGCTCTCTACCACGCGCATCGTCACAGGCAGAGTGGCCGCGCTGGAGCTGGTGCTGAAGGCGGTAATCATCGCCTGTGAAATGCCCGAGAAGAAGCGCCACGGCGGACAATTGCCCAATAACCACACGAGCGCAGGCAAGACAATTAGCCCATGAAACGCCAGCCCCCCAAGCACGACGCCCATATACTTGGCTAACGGAATGATCACCTCCCACCCCGCTTGACCGAAGGTGCGCATCAGCAACAACGCCACTCCAAAGGGCAGTAGATAGAGCACCCAACGCACCACGGTCATCGCAAGCTCCAGCACCTCATCTACAAACTGCCGAACGGTTTTGCCCCTCTCGCCCATCAGGTTCAAGGCGACACCGAGAATGAGGCTGAAGCTGATAATCTGGAGCATGTCGGCGCGGGCAAGCGCGTCCACGGGGTTCGCAGGGATGAGGTTGCGGATGAGGTCAGCAAAGGTGGGCGGTCGCTCCTTCACGATGGCTTCGGGAAGGGCTTGCTTTTCTAAAACCGCGCCCATCCCCGGATCGAACAGGTTCACGATGACCAGTCCGAGCGCCGCTGCCAGCACAGTGGTGGCAAAGTAATAGATGAAGGTAATCCCGCCCAGCCTGCCTAAATGGCGTGTATCTAAACTCGCCGCGGCACTAATCAGCGATGCCATAATCAGGGGCACAATCACCATTCGCAAGAGACGGATAAAGAGATCCCCGCCCAGCACCACCAGTTGAAACAGGGTGTGCTCTGCACCGCCTGCGCGGTTCATCCATAATCCGCCTACAACGCCCACGAGAATGCCAATCAGCACCCATCGGAGCGATACAAACTCGCGCGCTCTCGCCCGTTCCATGGCTAAGGCTCGAAGTTCGCTTGACCCAGAGAAAACCCTATTGACCTTCCTTCCCCTCGTGGGGTAGCAGGAGTCTCAACCCTGTTATGGAATACATGCTGTGATGGGACGCGGATGGTTCATCGGAGTCTGGCTGGGTTTGGTGGCGCTTCCGGCATCGGCGCAGGAGCTGGAGCGCTACCTGCAGTTGCGACGCCTGCACAAGGTGCAGGGCGTGACCCCTATTGGTGCGCTGGAGCTGAGCGTCGGCAAGCGCGTGCTGGAGGTGGAAGGCATCGTGCGCGGCTCGGTGGCGGTGGGCGACCAGCGCTCCATCCTGCTGGAGGTGGAGCCGTCGCGCAGTCTCGTGATTGCGATTTCCGCACAGGATAGCTGGCTAACAAGTGGGCAGTTGCGCATTCGGGCGCTGGTACAGGTCACGCGCGCGAGCGCGCTCGTCACGCCCGATTATCGCCTGCTCGGCGCGGTGCATGCCAGCGTGTTCGCCCGCTATGAGGAGGAGCAACGCGCGCGTGCCCAACTCTCGTCCCCACCCCCTGCACAAACCCGTCCGTCGCATAGCGCACCGCCCACCAGGGGCAAACCGCTTGCCAGTCGCGGCGCACAATCGCAGGCGCCCACCATCACCGACTGGCAGAGTTTCGCCTCGAACCTCGAACTCTATGTGCCTTACTACTATCAGGCGATACGGCAGTTCAACCCGCGCCTGCCCGCTGAGCAGGCGGAACAGATTGCCCGCGCCATCCTGCGCTTCAGTGCGCACTATGGGGTCGATCCGCGCTTCATCATGGCGATTGTGCTGGTCGAATCGGGCTTTAACCCGAACGCCACCTCGCGCAAAGGCGCGATGGGGCTGGGACAGCTGATGCCGGGCACCGCCCGCGGATTGGGCGTGGTGGACCCCTATGACCCTATCCAGAATCTGGCGGGCACAGTGCGCTTGGTGCGGGGACATCTCGAACGCTACTGGCAACAGGTTGGGGGCGACCCCAACACATGGGAGCATGTCATCCTCACGCTGGCTGCCTATAACGCGGGTTCGGGCGCTGTGCGCAAACATGGCGGTGTGCCCCCCTATAAGGAGACGCAGAACTATATCCGCAAGGTGATTGCCGTCTATAAGCGGCTGTGCGGGCTGAAATCTTAGCGGCTGGCGTAGCGACGCACAGGTTTCAAACGCGCCAGCGCCTGCTCGTAATCGGCGCTGTTTTCATACACCACCAGCAGATTGGTCAGCCTGCGCCTGGGCACAACGCTGAGCGTGCGCCGGTAGTAAAAGCTGGTGGAGGAGCCGCCATCTAAGGCGATAGCGTCGGTCGCACCTAACTGCTTCATTATCTTCGCCAGCGTGCGCAGGCGCACAGGGCGCGTGACGACCACCATCAGCAATTTATTGTGGCGGGTGACGCCCACAGCGGTGCGGGGCACAGCAGCATAGACGCGCGGGTCGCGAAAGCCCTCTCCCGGCGGATAGAGCGCCACCTGACCGCCCTGCAAAAGGCGCGGTCCTGCGCCCAACACCAGACGATAGTCCAGCCAGCTCACCTGCCGATGGCGGGGCGGGCGGACGAAGCGCACCCGATTGTCATAGGTAATGCAGAGCGCAGTACCCAATCCGCCAAAGTGCACTCGTTCACCCTCTATCACAATATCACCGATGGGCATTTTGGAGTGCGTGCCGAAGTAGGTTCCCGTCACGGCTGCTGTCGGGCGGGCGCGCGCCAGCAACTCCCAAATCGATTCCGCCGTGCCGATGCGCTGAGCCGTCACCACCCCCACGCGCACCTCCGGATTGTTCAAATCGGCAACAATCATGCGCACAGGAATCCCCAGCACCTTTCGGTACGACGCCACAACAGAGCGTGCCACTGGGCGCGATTTCGGCGTTGCCGTTGCCATCCCCTGCCCCATGGGGGTAAACGGAACCAGAATCACCACCAACAAACAGGTCATCACCATTCGCAAGCGGAGTTCACCCCACTGATCTGCATTCAGGCAAGCGCGAGAGAACACAGCACTCCCCTCAGACGCATCCCGCTTTATAATACGCAACCATGTGCCCCAAATGTGCCAGCAATCCTGCCAGTTTTGGAGCGTTCAGCGGGCAAGTGGATGGGTATACTGTGAGTGATGGTGACACCCAACGAGCGCAAGCGGCGACGGGCTTTGGGAGAGCATCTGACTCCCACACGGTTGTTTCGCGACCATATTCTGCCCGAGGTCGCGCCCATGTGCACCCAATATCGTTGGGTCGATCTTTTTGCTGGCAAGGGCGACCTGGTTTTCCCACTGCTGGAACTCACTCCCCCTGCAGAACGCGCAGACTTTTTCCGCGAACATATCTTTTTGTACGACATCCAGCCAGAAATGGTCGCCCGCTGTATTCAGCGAGCCGTTCGGCTGGGTATCCCTGAATCGCTCGCCCGTGAGAATATCCGCCAGCAAGACACGCTGGCAAACTACCCCGTTGAGATACTCAACTCCACACTCCCCGTGTATCATATCACCAATCCCCCCTATCTCTATCTGGGCTATATCGTGAAGCATCCAGAAACCCAGCCCTATTTGAAGTACTTTGAGGGCGCGAACGAGGGCTATCAGGACTTGTATCAGATTGCGCTCATCAACGACCTGCGGCACGCTATTCCACGCATGGCGTACATTATTCCCTCCAATTTCCTTTTTGGGTTTTCTAATGCGAACAAGATTCGGGACGATTTTCTTCCGTTCTATACCATTCAGAAGGCGATAGTGTTTGAACGGGAGCTGTTTGAGCATACAGGTGTGCATGTGGTGCTCTGCTTTTTTGAACGCAAAGCGAAACCCACCCGCGAACCCCAGCAGTTTGAAGGGCTGAAAATCAACCATCAGCCACAGAGGCGTCGCTACTATCTATCGCCCGTCTCCCATTACCGCGCGGGGGGCGAATTCGAAGAGTTCACCGTGCGCTATCGCGCCAAGCACCCGCTGAAGGTGGACTATTACCTTTACCGAGAAACAGTGGAAGCGCATCGCGGTGAACTGCCTCTCAAGGTGGTCGATGCGAACGAGTTCAATGGCAAAGAGTACCGCCAATATGAGGTTCATGTGGATGAATGCTTGTTCAACCGAGTGCGTGCCAACCCGCTTTTTGTGCGCACACTGGACACGGGCACATTCGATGGTCGAGCAGGGTTATATCTCATCCATGAAGTCTTTGGAGCCGATGGTATCTTGGTCTCCAAAGCGCCCTATCGCACTCATCCCATTCAAGTTTTTCTCGAACCCTCTTTGCCCTTTGAAGATGTGCTCTTACTGAGAGACTACTTCAATCTGCTTTTGGAGCATTTTCGCCAAATAACAGATAGCGAGTTTATGACGACCTACAAATATTCGGAGAGCGTCTATACGCGCAAGTATCTGGGGCTATCACAGGTGAAAGCACTGATAGAAACTTTTCCCTATCTGGATATGTCGACTCCTCAACGCGAATCACTTAGGCAGGCGGTACAGAATCAGGATGTCAAGGCTATATTTCACCTGCTGGAGGCACAGGTAACAGGAGGGAATCTCACCTTATGGCTCTAAAAGATAACCTCTACTATTGGCGATTCTCTCTCGCAAATCCTGAACTACCTGGTGAAGAACTATACACACGGGATGTCATAATTGTTAATCGTGATGAATATTGCGCAGCAGTGAATCGTTTGAGAGAACTGATTATTGCCTACTGCACATTAATTGAAATTAATAAAGAAAATGAAATGTGCATAAAAATATTACACATGATAGATGAATTAATTATTTATACCGAAAACATACAGTATACAGAGTTTGTGGCTTATTGGAAATGTTTGGACATGACCTACAGCGGCTACAAGGCAGTTGATGAGCAGGTACGACTCACAGTGCTTAGAGCTCTGCTGGATCGTTATTGCGAACAGCGGAGAAAGTTGTATGACCAACTTGGGTACACTCATGTAATACAACAGGCTTTGTACGACAGCGGTTCGGTGCGTTCGCAAGGTGAGACAGGAGTGCGAAAAGTACGGCAAGTGCTTAATTCTGTAGCAGGAAAGATAGTGCCAAGCGTATCGAGCGTCGAAGAATTTACCAGAAGTGAGCTTTGCGTTTATCTTCCAGACAAAGGGGCACAAAGTATATTCAAACAATTCATGGAGTATTTAGGTGCTCAATACCCGTTTGGGCGAACTCATCAAGGTAAGCTTCCCGATGTGTTGATAAAGATTGGTTCTATAATGCTGGTGTTAGAAGCGAAGCATATCAAGGAACCAGGTGGTGCGCAAGATAAGCAGATTAGTGAGCTAATAGATTATATTCGCCAGCAAGAGGCGGTTCCCATCCATTATGTGGCGTTTTTGGATGGTCTGTATTTTAACCTTTTTCAGGAGCCTGCGGAGGGAACGAAACCCAACAGACAGCGTCAAGATATAGAAACTTCGCTCAGTCAATTTAAGCAGAATTACTTTGTCAACACAGCTGGGCTTTCGGAGTTACTTAGCGATGCGTATAGAGATCTGCTTAGGATAGAGGGAGTGCGTGAGGCATCAGAAAGTATCTATCGCCCAAGCACACTTTTTAATCCACACGATTAATAAGCAGAGCTTATGCAGTTGACGGCTTTTTGAACTTATGAGTGGGGCGCTCAAGCCACGACTTTTAACTGCGTAAAAGACTAATAAGAAAAATCTCCCCCTCACAAATCTCTACCTCAATCTGGTTGAGGCGCCAGAGTTCGAGCATGGCGAGGAAGTAGACCAGCAGATCGAGCACGGAGCGTGCAGGGCGGGCGACTGTTTCGAAGGGTACGGGTGCATCGGCGCCGCGCAGTTGCTCTCCAATCTCCACCATGCGGGCGTGAATGGAGAAATAACGCCGTTCGGGAATGGCGTCGGGCATGGGCGTCAGGCGTTGGAGGAGACGACGCAAAGCCAGCCACAGCTGGTCGGGCAGAGCGGCGCCCCAGGGCAGAGGCGCATCATAGGCGGATGGGTCTGCCTCCATCGCGCGGAAAAAGAGTTGGGATTGCGCCTCCTCACGCTTCCGCAGGAACTCGATGAGGGGTCTATAGCGATTGGGCAGGCTGATTGCCACTGGCTCTGTTTCGTCCTCAGGAGGTTCAGGTGCGGGCGGTTCGGGCATAAGCAGTCGTTCCGCCTTGCGCTCGGTAAGGGACGCCAGCACCGCCAGCGCGTCCGCCGCCTCGTCCATGTCGCCCACGGTGCGCCAGTAGTCGTAGCACGCTTGGGCGATGGGCGCGAGCGCGACCTCCAGCACGCTGAGCTTCTGTCGGCGGATGAGCGTAATAAGCCAGCCGAGCGTGCCAGAGCCGAGGGGCAACTGCAACGGCACGCGCGGCGGCGACCATTCAGGTTGACCAAGATAGAAACGGCGCATCCCTGCGCCCTATCATACCTGAAACGACTCAACAGCCACTGCCAAAGTTGAACAGCACTTCCAGCAGGTCAGCGTCGTCTACCGTACCGCTATGGTCAAGGTCTTTGGGCAGATTCGCCCCGTGCTGACCGAAGGCGAACAGCACACGCAGTAGGTCTGCATCGTTCACACAGCCATCCCGTGTGACATCCCCATGCAGAGGGCTGCGCTGTTCAGGCGTAAGTTGTGCAATCCAGCCTTCAACTTCAGGCGAGAGCCGTCCTGTGCCGGACAGCGCGACGGTCGGCTGAATCCAGCCATCATGCACCATCGGCAACGGCTTGACGCCTTGCCCACCCGTGCCGTCCGTAACACCCGCGCCCGCGCTACCATTCGCCAGCAGAATGGTTCCTACCACCGCCGCGTCGTGGGCATCGCCGTCGCCGTTCGGGTCAGGATCCACGATGCTCAGCACATTGGCGTGCTGGTTAGTCACATAGGCGTAGTAGCCGCCTCCCAGTTTCGCACCCCAATTCACCCCATGCGTACCGCGTGGGGTGCCCAGAAAGGCGACCACCTCATCGGTTTGCGTGTCGATGACCGCCACATGGTCTGCACTGCCCGTGCGCTCGCGCGCCACGGTGGTGAGCGAAAGCACGGCGCACACTACGAACCGCTCATCGGGGCTAACGGGTGTCTGAATAGGCACTTGCAGGGTGTGGAACAGGTCAAAGCCTGTGCGCCCATCAGGAGTGAGCGTCACCGGGATATTTTTCAGCAGGCGCATGTTGTCCACATCGACCACCGTTACCATGCCAGAAACCACATTCGCCACATAGGCTTTGTGCACGCGATTCACATGGCACTCACCTGCTGCCAGGGGCATCAGCAGCGCGGAGCGCAGGGGGTCAGCAGGGTCGTAGGTGAACTCACGCAGAACCGCGCCGCTCAGCGTGTCGATGATGCTAATGGAGCCTGCCACTCCGAAACCCTTGAACACATTGGGCACGATGGTGCGCCTGCCACTGCCACAGGTGAGCCAGTGCCCATGCGGGTGGTTCCTGCCGTCGCCAGTGGGGTCGCTGTCCATAATGCGCAGTCGTGTGCCCACATCGGCGACTTTGACCATGTTGTTCTCTGCCCTGAGCGGGATGACCAGCCAGCCACGCTGGGGCGAATCGCGCGTGGGGATGGTGATAATGTGCGTGGGGGCTTCTCCCACCGTGATCGAGTCGAGGATGGTGCCACTGGCACGGTCAATCTTGTTAATCCATTTCCCGAACCAGTTCGAGTTATAGATAGTGCTGAGCGTGAAGTCTGCCCACATGTTGTGGGGGTTGTTCCATTTGCCACCTGCCCCCAGACCGTTAATCTCGCGTTTTATGCTAAAGGTGGCAGCGTCCAGCACGGTGATAGTGCCCGGCTTGGGCACACCGCGCTCGTCGGTCTGACCCGACACACGCTCGAACTGGGTGTTAATCCAGACCTCGCCGACGCCTGGCACAGATGGGCGACGCTCTGCAGAGGCGTCACGAAGGTCCCACTTCGCTGATTTTGCCTCATCAGTGGGGGCGACGGTGGTCATCACGGAAAGCACGGCGAGCGCAGAGAGCGAATCGAGACCCAGATGGCGCAGGAACGGCAGGGCGTCGGCAGAGACAGGCGGGATTTCGCCCTGGGCATTCCGCACGGCGACCACCCCCGTCATATAGGGGTGAACCTTGCACACGAACACATAGACGCCCGGCACATCGAACTCCACCGAGAGCTGACCATTCTGCGGGTGGTCTTGATCCATCACGACCCGTGAAGCCGGCGGTTTGATAAGTAAGGTCACTGTATGGCGCGTGTTGGTACAGCAGTTGCCGATGACGAAGTCCACGCGGTCGCCAGGGTCAATAATCGTCACAGGTGTACCAGTGCGTTCACTGCGGAACCAGTTGCCGGGTTCGTCGGTCAGGTGCATCACATCGGCGCTATCGCTCCATACGGGCGACACCATAAACCAGCATACAGCCGCCAACCCAGCCCATTTCAGAAAGGGATTCATAGTTTTTCTCCTCCTTGCAGGGGGGCGGTCCCCACAGGGAGGAGAACGAACGGCGTCCATGCAGGTTCCGTACCATCTGGCTCCCTTCGCGAGACCGCATGACAGGGATAAACTGCTCTGATGCGAACTTTAGCCCCTGTGATGCAGGAAGAACTGATCGAGAGTCGGGTACTCTATCAGGGGCGTGTGGTGACCCTGCGCATCGACACGGTGCGCCTGCCGAACGGTCACATCACCCAGCGCGAAATCGTGGAGCATCGGGGCGCGGTCGCCATCGTGCCGCTGATGGATGCGGACACGGTTCTGCTGATCCGCCAATATCGTCAGGCGGTGGGTGAAACCCTGCTGGAAATCCCGGCGGGCACGCTCGAACCGGGCGAACCTCCCGACCGCTGTGCCGAGCGCGAACTACAGGAGGAAACGGGCTATCGAGCAAGCACGCTCAAACGCCTGTTCAACCAGTACCTTGCGCCGGGCTACTCGCAGGAAGTGTTGCATGTCTACCTCGCGGAGGGACTGACACCCGCCAGCCAACAGACTGATGAGGACGAGAGTGTGGAGGTTGTGCCCACACCGCTGGAGCATATCCCACCGATGATTTTGAATGGCGAGATTAAAGATGCCAAAACAATCGCTGGACTGCTGATGGCGCTGAGGTTGATGGGACGATGAAAAAGTTGAGCGAGATTCGCGCCCGTATCGATGAGATTGACGCGCAGCTGGTGGCGCTATTGAACGAGCGTGCCCGCTGTGCTCAGCAGATTGGCGAGCTGAAGCGTCGTGATAGCAAGCCCTACTTCACCCCTGAACGCGAGCAGAGCATCTATCGCCGCCTGCAAAAGCTTAATCGGGGACCGCTGACCACCCAGCAACTGCAAGCCATCTTTCGCGAGATTATCTCGGTGGCGCGCGCGTTGGAGAAATCGCTCACCGTCGCCTTCTGGGGACCCGAGGGCACTTTTAGCCATTTAGCCGTCATTCAGTGCTTCGGGCGCTCTACCCAGCTCCTGCCTGTGGAGAGCATCCCCGATGTGTTCGCGGAGGTGGAGAAATCGAACGCCGATTACGGCATCGTGCCCGTCGAGAACTCGCTGGCGGGCGTCGTGCCCGAAACGCTGGACACCTTCCCGCATACGAATGTGCGCATCTGTGCCGAGCTGTATGTGCCGATTGTGCACCATCTGCTCTCGTGTTGCAAGCGGCTGGATGAGGTTCAGCGCGTTTATGCGGGTCCGCAACCGTTGCAGCAGTGCCGTCGCTGGCTTCGCATGCATCTGCCCGTTGCCGAGCTGATTGAGATTTCGCCCACCGTCAAGGCAGCGCAACGCGCAATGGACGACCCGCGGGGCGCCGCCATCGGCAACGCGCTCACCGCTGAACTGCTCCAGATGCCCATCCTGTGCGAACATATCGAGGATAACCCGCACAACCGCACGCGCTTCCTCGTGATTGGCTATAACGAGCCAGCACCAACGGGCAAGGATAAGACCTCCTTGCTGTTCACCCTGCGCAATCGTCCAGGGGAGCTTTACCATGCACTGGGCGCGTTCGAGCGCAACGGGGTCAATATGACCATGATCGAGTCGCGTCCGAACCCGCGTGGCACATTCGAATATCTCTTTTTTGTGGATATTCAGGGTCATCATCGGGACGAGGCGGTTCAGCGCGCCCTGCGCGAGCTGGAGACCTACGCGCTGGAAGTGGTGCTGTTAGGTTCCTATCCCGCAGCAGAATAGGAAGCCATCTATTCGGATGTGCCCTCGACATAGGCTTTCAGCCCGCGCACGATGGCGTCGGCAATCGCGTCCTGAAAGCGTGGATTGAGCAACTTTTTGCGGTCGTAGGCGTGGTTCAGGTAGCCCACTTCGATAAGCACAGCGGGCATCTGGCTGGTGCGCAGGACGGCTAACCCGCTCGCGTAGAGGGTGGTATCGGAGCGCACGCCTTTGGAGGGCAACCCGCTCACCTTCACAATCTCGTTCAAGATGGCTTGCCCCAGTGCACGGCTGTCGGGGTCGTCACGATGGTAGTAGACGGTTGTACCAGAGGCAGAGTTGGGGCGCGTGTTCGAATCGCAGTGGATGCTGATGAAAAAGTGTGCGCCCGCGCCGTTTGCGATTGTGGTGCGCTCATACAGCCCGATGCCCGTGTCTTCCGCGCGGGTCATAATCACGCTGGCGCCCTGTTTTGCCAGCCGCTCGGCAACTTTCAGCCCGATGGCGAGCGTGATGTCCTTCTCATAGATGGTGCGATTGCCCTCTTTTCCGCGTGCGCCGGGCTGGCTACCGCCATGCCCAGGGTCAATCACAACAATTTTCTGGCGTAGGGTTCCACCCGCACCGCGCGGCAAACGCAGGTTCACTGTCAGGTGGTCTTTACCTGTGAGCAGGCTCGCGCCGACCGCCCGCGAGAGTTCCAGCACCAGTCGCACCATACCGCCTTCGAGGGGCGCGGCGCGCAACGCACGCACGAGGGAGTTCTCATCGGGGACGGTCTGCTCTATTGCTTGCTGAAGCGTGCCGGGCACATCCAGCACGATGCGCAAGGGGTTCTCCAGAAACATCAGGCGCGGGCGCACCCCTTCAGGAATGGGCACACGCAGGCGTATACCGTCGGTTGTGTGTTCCAGCGCGGGCAGTTCGAACTGGCTCTGGGGCAGTTCGGCAGGTTGCTGGGCGACCTCCATCGGCTGGTCGCGCAATACGAGCGTCCATTCCGCGGAGGTGCCTTCCGCTCGCAAGCGGATGGGTGTGTCGGTCTCCAGCACGATGCGCGTGGTTTGCGGGTCGAATTGCCCGATGCGTATCGCTCGCACGCGCGGATGCGTGCCTTCGGGCACAGGGGGCTGGTCAGGAATACGGCAGCCGATAAGGTCGATCACCACGCGTGGCGGGTCGTTCAGGGTAAAGCTTTTCCAGAGCACGGGCAGGCTGGTCTGCACTGCGACGCCATCCGTTTCTTGGCTGAGGTGCACCGCTTTCAGGTCTGCCAGCACCATGAGCGTTTGGCTTGCCTCGTCCCAACGGGTGTAGCCGCCAATCGCTCGCACCAGGGCGCGCAGGGGCACGCAGGGCAGGGCGACCGTGTGGTGGTCGGGCGGTTCCGACGATTTCAGCTCGATGGGCACGGGCAGAGAGGAAGGGTCAGACAGGTCAGACAGGTCGGACTGGTCCGACGAGTCGGACAGGACCGCTTCGAGGTGCATCAACGGGAGCCACAGTTCCTGTCCGTCCCACAGGGGGGCGGGTTCCAGTCTGAGCGTGTCGCCGTGCACGCACAGGTTCGCCGGCTGAAGCTCAACGCCCCAGCACGCGACCACCATCAGCCACAGCCCAATCCACAGCCCGCGCATCACCACCTCCATTCGGCTTATGTGCCCTGATTGACATTATGGGCAGAATGCCCAAGCCACTTTGCTATTCGCCATTCGCTATTCGCCACTTCGCTTTTTGCACGGGCGAGACGCCCGTGCTACGGATGGGCAAGATGCCCAAGCCACGGCTAAATGTTCAGCCTGCGTTCGCAGAGGGCAGAAGCGCCTCGACGGAAATCGGCTTTTCGGGCGCAGAGAGCGGTGCTAACTGGTCGCCCGCCCGATAGATTTCGGTGCGCAGGTAGCCGAAGCCATATCTCGTTCGTCGCATCGGCACAGGCTCGCGATAGACCTCCACTACGCGCTCCACAAGATTCACAATCCAATATTCGGGAATGCCCGCCCACGCATAAAGGCTCGACTTCACGCGCCGATCAAAGTGTAAACTGGTCTCGCTGATTTCCACCACCAGCAACGCGGTAGTTGGGTGATGCCTTTCATAGTCGCGGATGGAACCGGGCACAACGGCGATATCTGGGATAGGTTCATCGCGCTCGCTAAGCGTCAAAGGCAGTTGTGAGCGCACCTCGTAGCCTGCGGGAAAGATGTCCCGCAGGGCTACCTCGCATAGCCTGATGGCAGTCGCATGCGAACTTTTCAACGGCAGCTCCTTCTGGATGAGTTCACCGCCTATCAGTTCAATCCTCTCGTCGGGATGGAACACACCTGCCTCTTCCATCCGCTCCAGTTCGGTGCGCGTGAAGAGCCGCTGAGTTGCCATTTTGCCCATCGCTGGGCAGAGTATACCCCACCACTATCAGCAAGTAGGCAGTTGCCATCGCGAGCGCATCGCGAGGCGCACGGCATCCCACTGCAGGCGCAGGAGCTGGCGAATAAGGCGGATACCCTGTTCGCACTCCTCTTGCGAGAGGGCGCGCACCGCCGCGCCACAGAAATAAGCCAGACACTGCATCGGGCGCAGTTCGTTCGGCAGGCGACAGCCCTGACAGGTCAGCTCGTTGCAACAGCCCGCTGGGCGCTCCACGCCCCCATGCAACACCTGTTTCTGGGCGTGCGCTATTGCGAAGCCAACCATCTCGCCTGTGCGTCGCCGTGCGCCCAGATGCTCGGTCTGCGGGTTCTGCAGGATTCTGTCCAGAAAGGCATCCCGCTCGCGCGTGCCCTTACAGCAGTGCCCACACTGGGCGCACACATGGGCGTGGCTACGACTAATTTGCCCCAGCCCGCGTTGAATCTCCATACGGCGCAGGTTGAGCTGAGCGAGCTGGCGCTGATAGCGTACATCCTGCAAGGCGCGTCGATCGGTGAGCCATCGCGCAAGGTGATTGCAGATAATCTCCCACACGCGAAACACGGGACGCGCATAGAATAGAAACCACATGCGCGTCGCCCATCGCGCCGGCACGCGAGTAGTCTGTATTGTTGTCATCACTATTTCCCCACCCCGACCATCGCTGAGCCAATCGAGGCACGCGAGAACTCGTCGCGACGAAACACCTTCACGATGCGCCCGCGATAGAGCACGCCGATTCGGTCACAGTGCTCCATTAGTTCGTCCAGATCGAGCGAGAGAATCAGTGCCGACATGCCCTGCTGGCACGCTGAACGAATGGCACGGTAGGTCGCCTCTGTGCCACGAATGTCCAGTCCGCGCGTGGGCGCATAGGCAATCAGCAGGCGGGGTTGACCGTACAGCGCGCGTGCCACCACCAGCCGTTGCTGATTGCCTCCCGACAGCGCGGTCATCGGCGCACGCAGGGAGGGCACTTTGACCCCGAACCGCTCGATGAGCTGCTGGGCACGCTGGCGGATGGCGCGTGTGCTCAGCCAGCCCCAGCGCCTCAGCGCCCGCTCGCGCTGGGCGCCCAGAATCGCGTTCTCCATCACGCTCCACTGAGCAATCATCCCGCGTCGGAAACGGTCATCGAACAGGAATCGGATGCCCGCCTGCAGGCGTCGGGCGGTGCTCCACTGTTCGAAGGGCACACCGTCCAATAGCAGTCGCCCGCGCGCACATGCACGCAAGCCCGCTAACGCTTCGACCAGCTCCTGCTGACCGTTGCCGTCCACGCCTGCCAACCCGAACAGCTCGCCCGCCGCGATGCTCAGGCTCAGCTCTTGCACGCCCCACCCACCCCGATCGGAGCGCACAAAGAGCGATTCGATGGCGAGTCGTGCGGGCTTCTGGGGTCGGTCAGACAGATCCGACTGGTCAGACGAGTCGGGCAGGTCCGAATTGCTTGGTGTGGGGGCTGGCTCCTCGCCGATAATCCAGCGGGTGAGCATGGTGGCGTCGGTCTCGCTGACGGGCGACTCCGCCACTTTGCGACCCCCGCGCAACACCGTCACCATGTCCGCATACTCCAACACCTCCTGCAGTTTGTGCGTCACCAGCAGGATGGTGCGCCCTTCAGCTTTGAGGCGCAACAAGGTGGCGAACAGCGTCTGCACATCGGTGGGCGAGAGCATCGCGGTCGGCTCGTCCAGAATCAAAATCTCGGCGTTGCGCCACAGCAGTTTCAGAATCTCCAGCTTTTGGCGCCCCGCGACGCTCAACTGCTCGGCGGGACGGTTCCAGTCGGCTTCAAACTCAAGCGTTTGGGCAAGTTTTTCGGCTCGCTCGCGAGCAACTCGGCGGTTCAGGATGCCGAACGCGCCCGCCGACTCCGCGCCCAGCATCAGGTTGTCCAGAATGCTCAGCTCAGGGATGATGCTGTAGTGCTGGCTAACCATGCCGATGCCGTGCGCAATAGCGTCGGCGGGGCTGTGGAAGCGCACCCGCCTGCCCTTCAGGTAGATTTCGCCCTCATCGGGCTGATAGTAGCCATAGAGGATGCGCATCAGCGTCGTTTTGCCCGCGCCGTTTTCCCCCACAATCGCGTGCAGAGTGCCTGCCCGCACATGCAGATCGACGCGCTCATTCGCCACGAGCGAGGCGAACCGCTTGGTGATACCGCGCATCTCCACCAGGTAGTCCATCGGCTACACCTCCGCGCGATAGAAGGGATGGAAATGGTGGGGCGGACTGTGCCCCGCACCGATGGGCACCGTGGCGCGCAGTGCCCCGGTGAGGTAATCTTTGGCGCGACGAACGGCATCGGGCACATCGCTACCCTTCGCCAGAAAAGCAGCGATCCCGGCAGAGAAGGTGCATCCTGTGCCGTGTGTGTGGGGCGTGTCGATTCGCTCGGCAGGCAGCCAAAGCATCTGCTCGCCGTTGTAAAGCAGGTCGTCCGCGCACTCAGGCAGATGCCCGCCCTTGACCACCACCCAGCGCACGCCCAGCGCGTGGATGACACGCGCTGACTCCTCCATCGCGGGCTTATCCTGCACGGGGAAACCCGCCAGCACGCTCGCCTCGCCCAGATTCGGCGTGACGACCAGCGCGAGGGGCAACAGCTCACGACGCAGGGCGTCAATCGCATCCTCTTGCAGGAGCCGATCACCGCTCTTGGCGACCATCACAGGGTCCACCACAAGGTTGCGAATGCCCCAGCGTCGGATGCGCTCCGCCACCACGCGGATAATCGCCTCGCTAAACAGCATGCCCGTCTTGACGGCGTCCGCCCCGATGTCCGCCATGATGGAGTCAATCTGTTGACCCACGAACTCTGGCTCCACGGGGAAGACGCCCTGCACGCCCAGCGTATTCTGCGCGGTGAGCGCGGTGATGGCGCTGGTGCCGTACACGCCCAGCGCCGCGAAGGTCTTCAAATCTGCTTGAATGCCTGCCCCGCCACCCGAATCGGAGCCAGCAATCGTCATCGCCTTGCGCATGGCTCTTACTATACCTGAATGGAGCGGGTAGAATTTAGGGCGGAGGCAGATAGAGAGATGAAGATGCCAAAGATACCGGGTGGACAGATGCGCCAGTTGATGCAAGAGGCGCAGCGGATGCTGGCGGAAGCTGAGCAGTTCGAGCAGGAGATGGAGCAGTTGCAAGTTCAGGCGACGGCGGGCGGCGGCGTGGTCAAAGCGACCGTGAACGGCAAGGGCATGCTCCTCAGCCTCGAAATTGCGCGGGAGGTTATTGACCCCGATGATGCCGAGATGTTGCAAGACCTGGTGGTGAGCGCGGTGCGTGAGGCGCAGAATCAGGCGGAGATGATTCGCACCCAGCGCATGGAGCAGATTGCAGGTCCGCTGGGCGGATTGGGCGGTTTAGGGCTGCCGTTCTAAGATGGCGTTGTTCCCACCTTCCCTCAGGCAACTGATTGCGCTTTTGGAGCGCCTGCCGGGCATCGGACCCCGCTCGGCACAGCGACTCGCGCTCCATCTCATCCGCCGCCCCCTCGAAGAGGTCGAAGGGCTTGCCAGCGCACTGCTTTCCGCACGACATCGGGTGCGCCTGTGCGAACGCTGTTTCTTTCTGAGCGAGCAGGCACGGTGCGAAATCTGCCAAGACCCGTCGCGCGATACCAGCCTGCTCTGCGTGGTCGCCCACGCCAACGATGTGGTCTCGTTGGAACGGTTGGAGCAGTATCGCGGGCTATATCATGTGCTCCACGGGCTGATTTCGCCCGCCGATGGAGTTCAGCCCGAAGACCTCAAGATACGCGAACTGGTCGAGCGCGTGCGTGCCCAGCCGCCGCAGGAGGTGATTCTGGCGACGCCACCGACGGTGGAGGGCGACGCGACCGCGCTCTATATTGCCCGCCTGCTTAAGCCGATGGGCATCCGCACCACGCGCATCGCGTATGGGATGCCCGTCGGGGGCGAACTGGACTATGCCGACGCGGCTACGCTCGGCTACGCGCTCAGCGGCAGGCGAGAAATTTGAGACGAACGGAGGAAAAAAGATGAACCTATCAGAGCGTCTGGCACAATATGCGACCGACTTGCGTTATGAGCAGTTGCCCGCGGAAGCGGTGCATGAGGCAAAAAGGCGATGGATCGACTCCCTTGCCTGTGCCTTTGGCGCATGGCAAAGCGAAACGGCGCAGATTGTGCGACAGGTCGCCCAGCAGGTCAACAGCACTTATGGGGCGACCATCCTCGGCACGCGCCACAAAACATCGCCCGATTGGGCAGCCTTTGCGAACGGGCTACTCATCCGCTATCTGGACTACAACGATACCTACCTTTCCAAAGAGCCTGCCCATCCGAGCGACAATCTGTCAGCGGTGCTGGCAGTTGCTGAAGCGGAAGGCGCCAGCGGTCAGGAGATGATTGTGGCGACCGTGCTGGCGTATGAGATTCAGTGCCGACTGTGCGATTCGGCAAGCCTGCGGGCACGCGGCTGGGACCATGTGAACTACGGACTGTTCTCGGCATCGGCAGCGGTCTCGCGCCTGATGAACCTCTCACCCTCCGCCACGCGCCACGCGATGAGCATCGCAGGCGTCTCTGGGCTGGCAATGCGTCAGACGCGCGTGGGCGAACTCTCCATGTGGAAAGGCTGTGCCTTTGCCAATGTTAGCCGACACGCCGTGTTCGCCAGCTGGCTCGCCAAGCACGGCATGACGGGTCCATCGGACATCTTCGAGGGCAAAATGGGCTTTATGAAACAGGTGTCGGGTGAGTTCACGCTGGGCGCGCTGGGCGGCGAGGCGGGACAGCCCTTCATGATTAATCAGACCTACATCAAATATTTCCCCGTCGAATATCACGCGCAGAGCGCGGTCTGGGCAGCGCTCGCACTGCGCGAACAGATTGGTGGCGACCTCTCGCAGGTTGAGGCGGTCGAGATAGACACCTTCGAGGCGAGCTATTCGATTATCGGGAGCGAACCCGAAAAATGGGCGCCCAAAAGCCGTGAGACCGCCGATCACAGCCTGCCCTACATCGTGGGCGTCGCGCTCACGGACGGAAAGGTCGATCTGGACTCGTTCGAGGAGTCGCGCTACACTGACCCTGCGCTTCTTGCCTTTGTGAGCAAAATCAAGGTGCGCCATGACCCCGCGCTCGATGCGGGCTATCCAGCGGGCATCCCGAACCGCATCACGCTCCGTTTACGCGACGGGCGCACGCTCACCGAAGAGAACACCTTCCCGCGCGGACACGCTCGCAATCCGATGAGCGACGAGGAGGTGTCCGCCAAGTTTCGCCGCCTAACCGAATGGGCGCTCACCCCCGCGCGTCAAGATGAGGTGCTGAACTTCCTCTGGAATCTGGAGGCACAGGCGAACCTCCATCCGCTGATGGAGATGCTGGCTCTGTAGCCAGAGAAGGGAACTTTTTCGGTTCCCCCCCCGCTTGCGGGGGGGAACCTGCATGCCGCTTGCCAACATTTAGGGATTGCTAACGCTATGGACAGAGGGTACAATAGGTTTCACCAACCATTCGGTTAAGGAGTGTGGCGCGTTTATGGCGACAAACTATCTCAAGGGCGAGCCAATCCATCTGCGCTGGCACAGTGCATGGTGCGAGCATTCTGCACGCACCATTCCCGCCCTTTTTGTCAGTCAGGCAGAGACGCTCGCGGACCACCCGCTCTATTGGGTCAAGCGTCAGGGAGTCTTTCGCCCCATCAAATGGCGCGAAGTGCGCGAGCATGTCGAAGCGCTTTCTGCAGGGCTGATTGCGCGAGGGGTTCAGCCGGGCGACCGCGTGGCTATCCTGTCCGAGAACCGCTACGAGTGGGTCATCACTGACCTCGCGATTCTCGCCTGCGGCGCAATTTCCGTGACCCTACACGCGCCCCTTACGCCCGCACAAGTGCTGGAACAACTGAACGACTCGGAAGCGGTCGCCCTCTTTGTCAGCACGGCGGAACAGGCACAGAAAGTGGACGCGGAACGCGCGCAACTGCCCCACTTGAAGCACTTCATCAGCTACACGCCCCTCAGCGGATGGACGCACCTGAACGAGCTGATGGAGGCGGGACGCCAACTCCTGCGCGATAAGCCCCGCCTGATTGATGAGTATCGCGATACGCTGGGCTGGGACAGCATCGCGACGATTATCTACACCTCTGGCACCACGGGCGAGAGCAAAGGCGTGATGCTCTCGCACGGCAACCTGCTTTCGAACATGTACGCGGCGATGCAGGTGTTCACCCCGCCCGGTCGCGACTATGTGATGCTGAATTTTCTGCCGCTAAGCCATATCTATGCTCGCCTGAGCGACTACCTTGCCACGCTGGGGCTGGGCACGATGATGGCGTTCGCCGAGGGCTACGACACCCTGCGCGAGGACTTACGAATAGTGCGCCCGCACGCCATTAACGGCGTGCCCCGCTTCTATGAGAAGGTGCGCGAGCGCATTCTGGAGGTGATAAATAGCAAGCCGTTGCTGAGGATGATGGGCGCGTTCGGGCGACGCAAGGCATTGCAGAAGGTGTTCGGTGGGCGTATCGTGTGGATGACCAGTGGCGGCGCCGCGCTCGACCCGCAGGTCGCCGAGTTCTACTGGGAACACGGCATGCAACTCTATCAGGGCTACGGGCTGACCGAAGCCTCGCCTGTTATCGCCTGCAACCGCCCTGGCGACAACAGAATCGGCACGGTGGGCGTGCCCTTCCCTGGCGTGGAGGTGCGCATCGCGGAAGATGGCGAATTGCTCGCGCGCGGTCCGAACATCATGAAAGGCTATTGGCGCAAGCCGGAGGCGACCGCCGAAGCGATTGAACCCGACGGCTGGCTCCACACAGGCGATGTCGCCGAGATTGTGGAGGACAAATACCTGCGTATCACCGACCGCAAGAAAGATATCTTTGTGCTGGCGGGCGGCAAGAACATCGCGCCCGTCGCGCTGGAAACCGCGCTCGTGCGCAACCCCTATATCGAGCAGGCGGTCGTGTATGGTGATAAAAAGAAGTTCGTCTCCGCGCTGATTGTGCCCGACTTCGCGCGCCTAGAGCAGTGGGCACGCGAACAGCATATCCCCTTTCAGAGCCGTGAGGACTTGGTGAACCATCCGCAGGTCTACCAGTGGATGGCGCTTCAGGTGGAGGACGCCCTGCGCAACTTCGCGCCCTACGAGCAGGTGAAGCGGTTCCTTCTGCTCACCGAGCCGTTCACCTTTGAGGCAGGCGACCTGACCATTACGCTCAAGATGCGCCGTGCCCGCATTCTGGAGCGGTATCAGTCCCAGCTCGACGCCCTCTACGACTGACAGGAGCGGGTATAATACCACATCTAACAGCAGGACATCACAGGAGGCATCGCGAATGTTAAGGATACGATTGATGCGCATGGGCAAAAAGAAGAAACCGTTCTATCGGGTCGTGGTGGCGCCGAGTCAGAACCCGCGTTCGGGTCAGTTCGTGGAGATTGTGGGACACTACAACCCCATCCCTGACCCGGCGCAGGTGCATTTCGATGAGGAGCGCGTGCGGTACTGGCTGCGTATCGGAGCGCAGCCGACCGAGACCGTCCAACGCCTGCTGATGCGAGCGGGCATCTGGCAAAAGGTTTCAGGGCAGGAAGGGACTCAATCTGAAACGAGCCTGACCACCTGAACACACACCATAATGGAAGGGGATCAACCATGCTAAGAGAGTTCCTGGAAGCCTCCGTGCGGGCACTGGTCGATGACCATGAGGCGATACGGATCGATGAGGAGCGCAACAGCTCCCTCCTGCGCTACCGCATTCATGTGGCGGAATCGGACCGCGGGCGTGTGATTGGCAAAAACGGGCGCATCATCAACGCCCTGCGCACCGTCGGTCAAGCGGTCGGGAGCAAGAACCGCCTGCGCGTCCAGATCCTGGTCATCACCGACGAGGGTCAGCCCGCTGAAGCCGAGACCGAGCCGGAAGCTTAAGCCCATGTCCGACCAGCACGTGCCCAAACTGGCAAGACGCTGGGTCACAGTTGGGGTCATCGTGCGCCCGTTCGGCATCAAGGGCGAGCTGAAAGTCCGCCCGGAAACCGAGTTCCCACAGGAACGGTTCCGCCCGGGTGCCCGCCTCTACTGGTGGCGACCGCCCGCGCCCGAACCGAGCCAGCAAGCGCAGGAGGAAGAGGAGACTCCCGACGCCTCCGAACGCGCTGGTTCCACGAGCGAAACGCGCGTGCTACCCAGCAAGAAGCCACCCCGCACCACGCCCCCACAGGAATGCGTCGTCGAATCGGTGCGCCAGCACGGCAACTGGCTACTGGTGAAGCTCGAAGGCATCGACACCATCCAGCAGGCGGAGCGATTGCACGGCGCATGGCTGATGATACCTCCAGAGGAGCGCATGCCCCTGCCCGAAGACGAGTACTATATCGACGACCTCATCGGCATGACGGTCTACACCGAATCGGGCGAACGACTGGGCATCCTGAAGCGCGTTATTCCCGGCGCCGCCTACGATTTCTACGAGGTGGGACGCCACCTCATCCCTGCACACAAGCAGTTCATCCTTGAGGTGGATGTAGCAAACAAGCGCATGGTGGTGCGCCTGCCTGAAACATAGGTGCGGTATAATCGGGGGCGTGGAGCACCAGCACTCGGAGCGCACACGGCGTCGGGCGAAACGGCTCGGCACACTTATCTACTATCTGGCGCGCGGACTGGGACGCACCCTGCGCCTCACCGTGCAGGGCTGGGAGCCGATTGAACGCCACCTGCAGGAGGAACGCGGCGCAGTGATGGTCACTTGGCACGGGCGCACGCTCATCCCCGCCAACTATATGAAGGGCAAGGGCTTCTGGGCGCTGATTTCCCTCTCGCGCGATGGCGAGGTGCAAGCCGAGATTTTCCGACGGTTCGGCTTCCAGATATTGCGCGGCTCCACCAGTCGGGGTGGGGTGCGCGCCGCGTTAGAGGCGGCACGGGTGGTCAAAGCGGGGGGCATCCTCGCCTTCACGCCCGACGGACCGCGCGGACCGAGCCGAAAGTTCCAGCCCGGCGCGCTCCTGATTGCCCAGAAAGCGGGCGTGCCCATCTACCCTGCAGGCATCTCTGCGTACCCGCGCCTCCTTCTGCCCACCTGGGACAGCTATCTCATCCCGCTCCCGTTCGCCCGCGCGGTCTTCTTGATAGGGGAGCCAGTCCATGTGCCTCCAGAGGCGGATAAGGACGATTTTGCTCACCTCGCCGAGCAGCTGGAAGAGGCGATTAATGCGTTGGAGGCGCGTGCGGAAAGACTGGCTCGCTACGGCACACGCGGAGGGAACCTGCTATGAGGCTTCTCTACAACCTGCTTTTGCTCCTGCTCTCGCCCCTCTGGCTGGCGTACACGCTGGTGCGGATTGTGGGCGGCTCGTGGCGCGAGCGGTGGTGGGAGCGGTTCGGCTTCCTGCAGATACCGCCCCCCACGCACAAACGGCGACTGTGGCTTCACTGCGTGTCGGTGGGCGAGACGCTCGCTGCGCTACCCGTGCTGAAAGAGCTACGCAAGGTCTTGCCCGACTACGAAATCGTGCTGACCACCACCACGCCCACCAGTCAGCGCACCGCCCGCGACTCGGCGCATGCATGGGTGGACTATATCGCCTATTTCCCCCTCGATTTGCCCTTCGCGGTGAATCGCGCCCTATCGCACATTCGACCCGACGCGCTCATTCTGTTCGAGACGGAGCTTTGGTTCAACTTGGTGTATGCCCAGCATCGGCGCGGTGGGCTGGTGCTGGTGCTGAACGGCAGGCTGAGCGACTGCAGTTTCAGGCGAGCGCGCTCCCTTCGGGTGTTCTACCGCGCCCTGTTGCGCCATGTCGACTTCGCTTGCGTGCAGTCGCCCACCGATGCCCTGCGCTTCATCGAGCTGGGGCTGTCGCCCTCGCGGGTGGAGGTGGTGGGCAACACCAAGTTCGATCAGGCGTTGGAATCGGCGGACGCGAATCCCGACGAGTGGCGGGCGCGCCTCTCGTTGCCGCCCGACGCACCTGTGATTGTGGTGGGTAGCACACGCACGCCCGACGAAGAGCGACTGATCGCCGAGGCATATCAGCTGGTGCGGAGCGCTCTAAGGCAGACCTGCCTGATTCTGGCGCCGCGCCATCTGGAGCGCGTGCCCGAAGTGGAGAGCCTGCTGAGCGAGCAGGGGCTGGAACCCGTGCGACGCACCCAGTTGCCCTTGCCCGACGGTCGCCACGCGCAGGTCGTGCTGGTGGACACTTTTGGCGAGCTTGCCCAGCTCTACTGCGTGGCGGATGTGGCAGTGGTGGGCGGTGCGTTCGCGCCCCTGGGCGGGCAGAACCTGTTTCAGCCCCTCGCGCACGGCAAGCCCGTCTTTTTCGGACCGCACACGCACAACTTCCGCGATATTGCCCAGCTGGCGAAGGAGGCAGGCGTCGGGTTCGAAGTGTGCACAGCGGGCGAGTTAGCGGAGGGCATCTTGCGCCTCCTGCGCGACGAGCAAGCACGCCAAGCGATTGCCAGCCGTGCACGGGAGCTGATTGCCCGCCATCAGGGCGCCGCCCGACGCTGTGCCCAGTATGTCAAGCAGTGGCTCGAACGCACCCGCCACCTCCATCCCGCCTTCGCGAAACTGAAACCCTCAGGCAGACCGTAGCCCCGACGAGGTATACTCTTTCTGGCATGCGAGTGCGCATCAACGGCAGGGAGCGTGAACTGCCCCCCGCGACCACCCTCCTGCAATTGCTGAAGGAGCGCGGGCTGGACCCGCGCATGGTGGTCGTGGAATACAACTACGAGATTATTCCCCGCGAGCGCTATGGCGAGATTGTCCTGCGCGAGGGCGACAACCTCGAAATCGTGCAGATGGTGGCGGGAGGCTGAGCGATGACCATACTGGTGGTGGGCGCGGGCGTGATTGGGTCCGCCATCGCATGGGAACTGCAACGGCGGGGCGCGTCGGTCATACTCATCGAAAGCCTGTCGGAAGGCGGGCAGACCTCCATCGCCTCGGCAGGTATGGTGAACCCGTTCAGCCTGACCCGCGAAGAAACGCCCGCGTTGCCCTTCATGCTCCATAGCCTCCGCCTCTATCCCGAATGGGCAGAGCAGTTGCGGGAGACAATCGGCATCGATATCGAGTGGTGTCGCTGTGGGAGCCTGCGGGTCGCCCTGCACGAGTCCGATATGTCCGAGCTGTCCAACGCTTATGAATGGGTCATCCGCTACGAGCCGCACGCCCAACTGCTCAGCGCCCGCGAAGCGCACGAACTGGAGCCGGCGCTGACCGAGCAGTGCAGTCTCGCGCTCTGGCTCCCCAACGAGGGTTGGGTGCATACAGCACGCCTGATGCGCGCCTTGCATCTTGCCGTCGCGCAGGCAGGTGTGGAGTTCTATCGCGGTCAGCCCGTGGTGGGCTTCCTTCAGCAGAACGGGCGAATCGTGGGGGTGCGCACGGCGGGCGGTGTCCTTCGAGGCGATGCGGTGGTGGTGTCCGCAGGCGCATGGACAGGCGCACTGATGCACACACTGGGCATCGAGGTCCCCATAGAGCCTGTGCGCGGGCAAATCTTGGTGCTGAGCGACCTGCCCCGCCCCGTGCGCCACATCATCACTTCACTGATTGGCTATCTGGTGCCGCGGGCGAACGGCACAGCGCTGTTGGGCGCGACGCGCGAGCATGCGGACTTCGACCTACGCGCGACAGCGGAGGGCATGCACCACCTCCTACAAACGCTCGCGCGCCTGTTCCCCGCACTGATGAACGCCACAATAGTGGGGCACATGGTCGGCTTGCGCCCCGGCACGCCCGATTCGAACCCGCTGATCGGCACTCTTGAGGGCTTGGATGGGCTTTATCTGGCAAGCGGACACGCCTATCACGGCATCCTGCTCGCCCCAGCGACCGCGCAAGCCATCGCCGACCTCATCCTAAAGGGCACCACCGAACTCCCCATCGCCCCATTCGACCCAGCGCGATTCATCGCTTTGTAGCATGGGCGTCTCACCCGTGCGAAGGGCGAAGTGGCGAATAGCGAAGTAGCGAATAGAAGGTGGCTTAGGCATTTTGTCCACAGCACATAAAATAGACAACGCTCTACTGTTCTGTGGGGCGACCCTCACAGTCAGCTTGTAAGCCAGGGAAGCAATACACTCTGCCTCTACCTCTCATACAGGCATGGCTACTCAGAACTGTGATTAGATATCCCCAAGCATTGCACACAAACAAAAACTGGTGGTTCTACTGTGTAAAACGCCCCGTGCATGCTCCATAATATGCTCTGGGAGGTGTGAGAGAATGAGAACAGTTCGATGGTCAAACTATCTGAAGATTGTGTCGCTGTTGACTGTGCTGCTGTTCAGTCTTGGAATGGCTCATGCACCGTGGTCACGAGTGACTTGGAAGGTAATCGACACGGATTACCTTAGGCGAACCATCATGGTGAAGGATATTTTTGGCTTGGAGGGACGCCATGTATTGGTGTTGCCCTATGGTGCGCCCATGCCAGTTGAAGGATTTTGGTATGAGGGTGCCAAAGACTATAGGTACTACTACATAAACATACACGGTGAGTGGTACTATTGGGAACGGTAAGTGTCTTGCACCACGAGATTGCCAAAGGTATCCTGTTGGCAGGGAAAGCATCGACGCTTTCCCTGCCATTTGTTTTTTTATTTATCAATTTAATATTATAAAAATTTAAAATATAAATTAAAAATTTATATTTCCCCATCGCACTTGTGTGAGAAGGGAGAAACTGATAGCGGTACATCACGCACCAGCCAGAGGCAGTCAAGGTGGAGCGTGTGGAGAACGATTTTGAGCAGGGCGCGGAAGCAGGTAGGAGCATTCCAGTGTTGTTGGCACAGGTGTTGGCGTCGTTGGCACCAAGTGTTGGGATCGAGGCGGGTGGTGAGGGCGAGCCAAGTGCAGAGAGTGGTTTGAGCGGATGAGGTAGGCGAGCAAGTGTTGATGGTTCGGGTTCAGGCGGGGAACCACTGATGGAGGGCGTGGTGGATATAGTTCCTGTAGGTGTGTTGTGCACGTTGTAGGTGTGGCTGTGTTGTTCTCATAGGAAGAAGTACCCCACAACGCGCTTTTTCGTACCTGATGCTTACAACCCTATTAGGAGGAGAGAGGGTCATCAAGGGATGCGCTCCATCGTGACGGTGACATCCGCCGGCGTCGGCGCGCCTTCGGTGAGCATACCCTTCACCGACGCGCGCATCCGCACCAGCATGCCTGTTTTCGGGTCAATCCAGACATGCCCGTTAAGTGTGGCAGGGTCGCCCGCCATATTGAGGTTCAAAGGGATTTATATCCGACCACTATTAGACAACACCTGTCCCCTCAAGGTGGAAGGTGGAAACAACCCTAAGACCGTGCTTCGGCAGGCACGCTTCAGTGGCTACTTTTTCACTGACAAGCCTGTATTGATTATTTTAAATATATTACTAACTTACATCTTGAGATATTTGTTCAATTTTATATTTTATATTCACTGGTTTAGGTACACCTTCTATAGTCAAGCCTGAAATTTCTTTTTCATAATACAAGATTATACCTGTTTCTGCATATATGATACAAACTCCTTTCTCAGTAATTGATTGATTTTCACTATTTATCTGCTTCCAAGTATATTCAATAGTCAGGAACTCAGTACCTTTCATTATTTCAGCGTTTTTCAACTCAAAATTTCCTACTGCTGTCGGTTTGCCGTCCTCGTCAAAGGCGGTTCTGCTCCATTTGTCGCCTACCCTAACGGGTTTATCAGGAAAAACTAGTAAACCGAATGAAATTGAGCCATCCTCTGGTTCACCATTCGTCCTAAGCTTTACGATTTGTGGTGGTGGTGCAGGTAGACGCTCTTCTTTGCCGTCACCTTTTATAATAATTTCAATATTTCTAAATTCTGCAATAATAATATCATTCTTAATTTCAACAACTCTTTGTATTTGATTATAATAAGCAGAAATTACAACTTTTCCTTCATATAAAGTATATACACTATATTTGTATTCATAATATTTGTATTCATATATATTACCCTTTTTAACAGAATATTTTATTTTATATATTTTATTTTTTGTATCTGAATCAGTTGATTGCAGCGATGATAGAGACGAGGGTTCACCTATCTCATTGATTAGAGCTTGCAAATGCATACTGGCAATCGCAAAGTTCAGGTTCTGACCCTCACGAATGGTTGCCATCGCAACGCCTATCACCTGTCCATGTGAATTCACCACAGGACCACCACTGTTGCCCGGTGAAATCGGCGCCGTAATCTGATACAACGCAAACGCTCCCTCTCGGCGCACTGCACTCACAATCCCTTGCGAAAGGCTCCCCTCCAAACCAAGCGGATTACCCAACGCAAAAACCTCTTCACCCACCTCGGCTCCAGGCGCTATCGGCAGAGGAAGCCCTTTGCCACTCACCTTCAACAGAGCCAAGTCGCGCTGAACATCGACTGCCACTACCCCCACAATCGTCATCAGCGTGTCGCGTCCGACCAACTTGACCGTTCCCCTGTGCGCACCTTTGATTACATGGTAGCAGGTTGCGATAATATCCTCACGCACGAAGAAACCACTGCCTACGCCAGTAGGGCGACCGTACTGGTCTTCCATTTGGAGGAGCACGACGGAGGGCATGCATTTTTGAGCGATGCTTTTGCCAGTCTGCGCATATGTTAGGGCGTTCAGCGCTCCGACCATTATCAACACCCAGAGCCGTCTGCTAACTGCTCTCATTCTTGATACACCTCTCTGCTTCATATTCCTTGAAAAGGCGTGTTGCACACAGGTAAAATCCTCAGAATAAGCGTGTTGCAGATGTGGGATGGGGCACTATCCGCGCGCTGGAGGTGGGCGTCCATAAGGTACAATAAACATGACCATGGCTGAGGTCAAAGGGATTGCTATGAGCCGAGCCTATCGCCAGCAGGAGGGTCAGGAGGCATTTACGCCTCGCGCTAAGGAACGCTATCTGATTATCCATGCCGATGACTTCGGCATGTGCCACGCCAAAAATCGGGGCACTATCCGCGCGCTGGAGGCGGGCGTCGTCAGCAGTGTGAGCATGATGGTGCCCTGCCCGTGGTTCCCTGAGGCGGCGGAATGGGTGCGCAAGAACCCGAACGCCGATGTAGGGCTCCATCTGACGCTCACCAGCGAGTGGCAATTCTACCGCTGGCGACCCGTCGCGCACCCAGACAAGGTGAAAGGGCTGATTGATAAGGAGGGCTTCCTGTGGCGCTCGGTAGAGGAAGTGGTGCGCAACGCCAGCCCGCAGGAGGTGGAAGCCGAGATACGCGCCCAAATCGAACGCGCCCAGCAGTTCGGCATACGACCCACCCACCTCGATTCGCATATGGGCACGCTGTATGCGGACCCACGCTTCTTTGAGGTGTTCCTGAAGGTCGCGATGGAGTACAAAATCACGCCGATGGTGTTCAGCCCCACGCCCGAAATCCTGCTGATGGCGAAGGCGCGCGGACTGGACTACATGCCCATCTATAAGCGACTACAACAAGCGGGCATCCCCACCATCGATTACCTGAACCCACAGTATGCGCCGGGGGAGGCGTATGACCAACATCGCCAGCGACTGCACCAGTTCCTTCGTAACCTCAAGCCGGGCGTCACCAAGTTGATTGTGCATCTGGGCGAGGATGAACCTGAGGGGCACGCAATTACCGATAGCTGGCGTTATCGCGTGGATGAACTGCGCATCCTGTTGGAGCCTGCCTTCAAAGCCTTGCTCCAGCAAGAAGGCATCCGCCTGACCACCTATCGCGAACTGCCCAAGATTCAAGGGGTATAATAGGGGGCGTTGCGGGCAAGCCCGTAGCACGGGCGCAAAGTGGCTTGGGCATCCTGCCCATTTAGCTTGATGAGCCAGAGGCTCAAGCCACAGTAGCTTGGGCATCCTGCCCATCAAGCCTGATGAGCCAGAGGCTCAAGCCACAAAAAGTGGCACGGGCGTCCCGCCCGTGTGGCTGAACAGGAGGAAAAGTCGCGTATGCAAAAACACTTTGTGTATCTGGGCATCATTATCGTGTTGGCAGGGCTGGCTGTTTGGGGCATCTACAAGAAGCCAACCCGCCAGGGTCTCGATGTGAAGGGCGGTATCCGCATGACGCTCCGCGCCGAGGTCGAAAAACTCCCGCCCGAAGAGCAGAGGCGGTGGGACGCAACCCGCCTGAACCTCGTGGCGGACATCCTACAAAAGCGCATCGACAGCCTGGGTGTGGTGGAGCCGGGTGTGTTCCAGAAGGGCGACCGCGAAATCGTGATCGAGCTGCCCGGCTACACGAACGAGCAGGAGGCGCGCGACCTGCTCTCTGTCACCGCCCGACTGGAGTTCCGCTACCTCAAGGATGTGCGCTCGGAAAAGAACCCGAACGCCCGCTACGAAATCGTCATCGAAAAGGATGAGCGCGATGAGGAGATCGTGCGCTTTCGCGACTTAGGCGACCCGAAAGAACCGGGCAAGATTATCAAAGAGGGCACACCAGAATATGAGCAAATCATCCAGAACTCGCCCCCGATTATCACGGGCGACGACCTGCGCGATGCCGAAGTAGTCAGCCAAACTTTTGCTCCCGAGGTTGCCCTCTACCTGAAGCCCGACGCGGCGGAGAAGTTCGCTCGTGCCACCTCGCTCTATCTCAAGGAGCATATCGCGATTGTGTTGGACAACCGAATCATCTCGGCGCCTGTTGTGCAAGCTGCCAATCTGCGCGAGCCAGTGATTCAGGGCAACTTCACGCTGAAGGAGGCGACCCGCCTGCGCGACCTGCTTCGAGCAGGTGCGCTACCTGTAAGCCTGCAGGTGGAGACGATTAACCGCGTCGAGCCGATACTGGGCACACGCGCCTGGGAGCGTATCCTTCAGGCGGGCATCGTGGGCACCATCCTCGTGATGCTGTTCATGATCGTCTACTACCTCCTGCCCGGCGCGCTCGCCGTGATTGCCCTGGCACTGTATGTCCTGTTCTCTATCGCGGTTTTCAAGCTGATAAATGTCACCTTCTCACTGCCTGCGATTGCGGGCTTCATCCTCTCCATCGGCATGGCGGTGGACGCGAACATCCTCATCTTTGAGCGGGTCAAAGAGGAGTTGCGCATCGGCAAGACGCTTTTGGCAGCCATTGATGCAGGCTTCAAACGCGCCTTCCCCGCAATCTTCGACTCGAACCTCAGCACGATTATCACCTGTATCATTCTATATAACTACGGCACAGGTCCCGTGCAGGGCTTTGCTACCACGCTAATGATTGGTGTGCTCATCAGCTTCTTCACGGCGATTACCTGCACGCGCACCTTGCTCTACTCGCTGGTGGGGCTGGGCATCCATCCCAGTCCCCAGCTGTTCGGGCTGTACCGCCAGATTGGCGTGACGATTGGCGAGGGGCTGGAGCGGGTGCGCGACCGCTTCGATTTTGTGGGTCGGCGCCGCCTGTTCTACGCACTGAGTGGCGCGTTCATCGCGCTGGGGCTGTTCTTCTGGCTGGGGCTGGGCGGCTTGAAACCGGGCATCGACTTCGCAGGCGGGAGCGAACTGGTCGTCGAATCGCGCCAGCCGATTCAGGCGAGCCTGAACGAGGTGAACGCGCTGCTGCGCAAAGCGGGCTTTGAGAAGGTAGGTGCACAGTTCGCGGAAGGCAACCGCCAGCTGATTGTGCATGTGGCAGAAACAAGCGATCGGGATAAACCACGCATACTCAGCACGCTCCAGCCGCTGGGCGAGCTGAAAGAGGTGAGCTTCGCCAGCATCAGCCCGCGCGTCCGCAAAGAGATTGTCCAGCGCGCCTTTATCGCTGTCATCCTCTCCCTGATTGCCATCACGCTCTATGTGGCATACCGCTTCTCGATCGAGGGCGGCTGGAGCGGGTTCAAGTTTGGCGTCGCCGCGATGATTGCGCTGGCACACGATGTGCTGATTGTGGTCGGCTCGTCTGCCCTGTTGGGCTACCTGCTCGGCTGGGAGATTAACTCGCTCTTCCTGACCGCCCTGCTGACCCTGATCGGTTTCTCGGTCCACGACACGATTGTTGTGTATGACCGGATTCGTGAGAACCTGCGCTATCGGGCGAAGGGCGAGACGCTCGAGGCGATTGTGAATCGGAGCCTGAACCAGACGCTGGCGCGTTCCATCAACACCAGCCTGACACTCGTGCTGGTGCTGGTCGCGCTGTGGGGCTTGGGCGCGGTGACGCACGACCTGCGCCACTTCTATGTGGCGATGACCATCGGCGCGATTGTCGGAACCTACTCGTCAATCTTCATCGCCAGCCAGATGATTGTGGATTGGGAGGCGTTCCGCACGCGCACGCAGGAGCGTCAGCAGAGCGCACTGCGCGCCACCGCAATCAGCCCTAAACCCACCCTGCCTCAGCCGAGACCCACTCCGAGCGAGGCACAACAGCCCGTCGCCGCGGGCACAGGCACAACCGAGCCGAAGCCCAAAAAGCCCCACCGCCAGAAGCCGAAGCGGAAGCGACGCTATTAAGAGCGAGTAGCGAAGTCGCACGGGCGTCCAGCCTGTGAAATGCAACGGAGCGACCTGTCGCTTGGCGGTCAAGATTATGAGTCGCGTGGTGCGCATCACGCCCGCCTCAGAGGCGCATCTGAAGAGGCGGGCGTTGCTCACAGTCTTCCTGACCATCTGTGTCAGCCTGATCGGGTTCGGAATCGTGATACCGCTGTTGCCCTTTTATGCCCAGCGGTTCAATGCGTCCGAATGGCAGGTTGGGCTGTTGTTTGCCTCCTTCTCGCTGGCGCAGTTGGTCGCGGCGCCGATTCTGGGCGACTGGTCGGACCGTTGGGGGCGTCGCCCGATACTGCTCCTGAGCCTCTTGGGGTCGGCGCTAAGTTTTGTGATGCTCGCGCTGGCAAGCAATCTGCTCTGGCTGTTTGCTTCGCGTGTTGTGGACGGCTTCACAGGGGGCAACATCACCACTGCCCGTGCCTATATTGCTGACATCAGCGAGCCGCGCGAACGGGCACGCAACTACGGATTGATTGGCGCAGCGTTCGGGCTGGGTTTCATTCTGGGACCTGCGTTGGGAGGCGGGCTGGCGCGTTTCGGGTTGGAGACGCCCGCATGGGTCGCGGCGGGTATCTCCCTGCTCGCCGCGGCGCTGGGCTGGTGGTGGCTACCTGAAACGGTGCCTACGACACCTGCCCGACGCCCTTCTCCCTGGCGCGAACTGCCCGCGCTGATGCGACGCCCTCTGCTCGGACGCCTGCTCTGGATGGATCTGATGCTCTGGAGCGCGTTCTCGGTCTATCAGACCACCTTCCCCTTGTTCACGCATAAACAGTTCGGGCTGGGTCCTGTCGAAAACGGCTATGCGCTGGCGGTGGTGGGTTTGATGGGCGTGCTGATGCAGGCGATGGTGGTCGGGCGCGTGGTGCATGCGATAGGCGAGCGTGCCACCCTCCTGTTGGGGCTGGGACTGAATATGCTGGGGCTAACAGGTGCCGCGTTCGCGCCTGCCATCCCGCTCTTTCTGGTGGCGGTGTGCCTCGCCGCCATAGGTGGTGCGCTCGCGATGCCCAGCTTCACCAGCTTGCTGAGCCAGAGTGCGGGCGCGGATGAGCAGGGACGCATTCAAGGGGTGGCTGGCTCGCTGGAGAGCCTCGCCCGCATCATCGGTCCCCTCTGGGGCAACGGACTACTCGGATATAGCAACGCCTTGCCCTACGCCTCCGCCGCTGTGCTCTTGGCAGTCGTCTGGCTCGTCGCGCTCGGAATTCCACATAAGGAGTATAATTAGGAGCATGGCAAACCGAGCAGATTCAACCATGAATCTCGCGCTGCAGGCAGAGATGGACATGCTGTTGGAAACCCTGCATCGAGCGGGCGTCGAGATAGAGTGCACGGACGAGGTACAGCGCTACCTGAGGTGCTATCCTGAGTTGATGGAGGCAGTTCAGGCGATGAGCCTTGCCGCCCGACAGAAGTTCCCAGACGCCCAGCTGGTGCAGACCGTGTATCAAGACCCAGAGGTGGAGGATGAGTTTCTGAGCCTATTTGTTCGACGCGATACTTATGATGGCTCAGAGACAGCAACGATTCGGCGCATTCACGACGAGTTTCGGTCTTTGACGCAGAGTCTGTCGGGTTGGTTTCTCATCCTGACCGATTTTCAACCTCCTCAACATAAATGAGTTTCGACTGGCGCGAATTTCTGGCATTTGCACAGTATACAGCGGTGCTCACGGGCGTTGGGTTTTCCCTTGAGGCGTCTCAGCGTCTGCTATTAGTCGTGCTTATTATGCCGCTTTCTGCTACGCACGCGAATATGCTGTAGCGTTGCTGGGTTATGTTCCCTCTTATACTGCACGCGACCACGCCATGCTGCGCAATCACTTGAGATTGCATGGTCTGGCAAACATTGCAGAACAGCTGGCACGGCTGCGGGTGCTTCGCAACCGCTGCGATTATGTCAACCAGGTATCAAACCTGCCCTTACTGCTCAGCGAAGCGCTGGAAACCGCGGAAGCCATCATCCAGTCGTTGCCTTCTCCATCTACACCCTGATCGGCTCCGCCTCTGAGCGCTTCACATGCTCCAGCACGCTTTCCAGTACCTGATCGGGAGTGACGCCATCCGCTTCTGCCTCGAAGTTGAGCAAGATGCGATGGCGCAGGGCAGGTTTGAGCGCACGCTGGATGTCCTCACGCGACACATTGTAGCGCCCATCGAGCAGTCCATACACCTTGCCCGCCAGAATCAGCGCCTGCGCCCCGCGCGGGCTGGAGCCGTAGCGCACATAGCGGTTCACCTCCGACGGCGCATAGGGCGAACCGGGGTGCGTTGCCACGATGAGCTTGAGCGCGAAGTCCTGCACAGGCTGGGCAATCGGCACCTCGCGTACCACCGCCTGCATCCGAAGCAGGGTCTCCTTGTCGGCAACCGCGCTCGCCTGTGGGACCGTCGCGCCTGTGGTGCGGTTCACAATCTCGCGCAGCTCCTCCAGCGTGGGGTAGCCCACCAGAATCTTGAAAAAGAAGCGGTCTAACTGCGCTTCGGGCAGGGGATAAGTGCCTTCCTGTTCGATGGGGTTCTGCGTGGCGAGCACCCAGAAGGGTGGCTCGATGGGATAGCGCTTGCCCGCGACCGTCACCGCCTGCTCCTGCATCGCCTCCAGCAGGGCAGACTGCGTCTTGGGGGTGGCGCGGTTAATCTCGTCCGCCAGCAAGATGTTGGTGAACACGGGTCCTGGTCGGAACACGAAGGTGCGTGCGCCCGTCTCGCTCTCGGCTAAGATGTTCGTGCCCGTCACATCGGCGGGCATCAGGTCGGGTGTGAACTGAATACGGGCGAACTGGAGATGGAGCGCTTGCGCGAGGGTACGCACCAGCAAGGTTTTGCCCAAGCCGGGCACCCCTTCCAGCAGGGCATGCCCCCCTGCCGCCACCGCCACCAGCACATTTTCGACGACCTCTTCCTGTCCCACGATGACCTTGGCAATCTCGGCACGCAGTGCCTCAAACTGCGCCCGAAACCACTCCGCCACCTGCTTCCCGTTCTCCATACGGGAAATTGTACCCTCCCCTGTTTATCCTCGCAACGCCTTCCAAACGCCTACGCTGAAATCTCCCCTTATCTCTCGTTTAGCACAGCGATGGAAATCCCTAATTCAGGGTATATTTTATAGGCAGTGGCAGAAGTATGGAGATGGGGTTATCTGGAGATGGCAAATTCAGGTGCTCGAACAGCCTCCTGCATCCCTTGACATTCCTTTGCGTGATGTGCCATAATATATGTGTGGGTGTGCATAAGTAGCCGATAAGCAGGTTTAGGTGCACATGGAGAGGACGGGTTGGTATTTGGGTTCTGAATGCGTATGCGGAGTAGGATGGAGGCTGGGCTTGTGGCTGGGTGCCTTCTCCTTGCTATACGCCCAGATTCTTACTTGGCATGGCTCGCTCCGAGAGGTTTCAGCAGGTGCTCGAACCTATGCATCTGGTGATTCCGCAAATGACGAAATCTAATAAAATGGGTATGAAGGGAAGAATTTCGATGCCTAAGCGATATTTGAATCAGTGGGCAAATTCTCGCGTTAGCTCTCCGTGCAATCATAACAGCCAAAGCGTCCTGTTGCGCCATGGTCTTCTCTACTTCATAGCCCGCGGTGTGCCAGGGATTTTGAACTTCTTAGCCATCCCGATCTATACCCGTTTGCTCTCACCTCATGACTACGGGCGCTATGCCCTTGTGGTAGCGGGGATAGGGCTTTTCAATGCGGTTTTCTTTCAGTGGCTTCGCCTTTCCCTTGTGCGCTTTTTGCCCGCCTATATAGAGGACCCCAAGGCACTCCTGTCCACTGTTCTTGCTGCCTTTGCAGCCGTCGCCTCCCTTGCCGGAGGGCTGGGTCTAATGCTCGTCCTGCTCTGGCCAGACCCTGCTTGGCAAGGGTTAATTGCTCTCGCTGTTCCCCTTCTCTGGTTTCAAGCTTGGTTTGAACTCAATCTGGAGTTAGCCCGAGGCCGCTTGCAGCCAGTGCGCTATGGGGTGATGTCTGGCATAAAGGCGGTAACCGCTTTAGCTCTTGGTGTAGCCCTGGTGCTTTGGGGGTTTAGGGCATACGGTCCTTTGGTAGGACTACTTGCATCTATGCTGTTAGTAGGGATTCTGCAAATGCGACGGGAGTGGGTTGGCATCAGACCTTCTTTAAATCGCGAGCTTCTGCGCGAGCTGCTCAGCTACGGCACGCCTCTCACGTTCACATGTGCCTTAGGGTTTGTGGTAAGTACATCAGACCGATTTCTCATCGCGTATTTTCTGGGCGCTGAAGCTACAGGAGTCTATGCAGCGAGTTACGACTTGGTTCAAAACAGCTTGGGATTTTTAATGCAAGCAGTAATATTAGCAAGCTTTCCAATCATTTTAATGGATTATTATACAAACAGTTACGAGGCTGGTCAACAAAGTTTGCGATATTCGAGCTTGATGGTTCTCGGCTTGGGTATCCCGAGTACCATAGGTATTGCTCTTCTCTCACCCAACATCGCGCGTTTGATTCTGGGTGAATCATATTCTGAATCTGCAGCACCAATTCTTTCGATAGTGGCATGTGCAATGCTCGTGTATAGCATTTTAGAGTTTTACTATAACCGTGCATTTTGGATATCTAAATCTAGCAAAAATATTTTGTGGATAATGATATGTGCATCAATTGCGAATATAACTTTTAATCTGCTTCTAATACCATCTTTGGGCATAGTGGGAGCGGCATACTCAACTCTTTTGGCATATATCTCTGCCTCTATTGTAAGCGCGTGCGTATCGCGCAAAGTGTTTCCCTTGCCAAGTTTAACACCTGATATTTATAGAGTGATTTTAGCATCGCTCATTATGGCCGCTGTCTTATGGTTTATGCGCTGGTGGAGCGGGTGGCTTGCATTTCTATTTCAAGTGCTCTTAGGTGCAGGAATTTATTGCATAGTTATTGTTGCTCTTATAAGAGTGCGATGGTCTAAGATAAGCGTGTGGCTACGCGAGAAATTGGAGGGAACGTCATGAATCGCTGGCTGCGTAAGGCTATATTTTACTACCGTCATGGTGGTATATCGGAACTCAGCTTTACGGTTCTGCGCAGAGTTCTATGGTCTCCACGATCGCTTTATCGCCGGTTTCGATGGTGGCAGCTATGTCAGCGAAAAACGCACATTTACAAAAAAATTGGCGATATTGAACTGTTGCTTAATCCTAAAGATGCTGGCATCTCGATGGAGCTAGCTGTAGATGGAGTTCACGAACCTTTGTTCACACACCTATTGAGCCAGATTGTCCGCGAGGGTATGACCGTTGTGGACATAGGTGGGAATATTGGATACTATGCATTGCTTGAAGCGAAGTGGGTTGGACCTACTGGCAAAGTGATAGTGTTTGAGCCTGCCCCAGAGACCTTCGAGTTGCTAAAATTCAATATAGTGCATAATAGAATGAATAATATATATGCTTATCAATTAGCGATTGGCGAATATCGCCAGAAGCAGATATTTTATATATTCGAACAGGCGAACTGGAATTCATTTACACGCCATGCAAAGGTGAGAGAGGAAATAATTGTTGATGTTTATCCACTAGATGAGTTGTTGAAAGATGAATCACATATTGATATTATTAGAATGGATATTGAAGGATATGAATGTAAAGCCATCGATGGGATGAAGGAAATTCTTAGTCGACATAAGCCCACATTGTGTGTAGAATTGCACAGTGCATTTATCCCCTTTGACGAAATAAAACATTTTCTGACTACTGTTAGGCAATTTGGGTATGAGATCCGCTATGCTATCCAGCGCATCAAGGACGAAGTTTTTTGGGGTAAGGTATTAGCGGCTAAGACGATAGAAGAATTTTCTATTGATGATTTACTAAGAGATGAACGAGTTATCAATTCTTGGGGACATTTTTCACTCATTTTATCTGTGCAAAGTATCAATCAGAAACAGGGAGGGTAAAAATGCATAATGAGATTCCTCGAGTTGAAGAATGTTCCGTGCCACTTTCAACTCAGAGGACAAGAGCGATGAAGGTGTCTGTCCTTATCTGCTCGCGCAATCGCCTTCAGGTACTTAGGCGTTGCTTGGAAAGTGTGCTTAACCAAGATTATCTAGACTTGGAAATCGTGGTGTTAGACGATGCCTCAGATCAGGTAGATCTTTGTCCGGCGCTTATGACGCACTTCAATGATGCACGCCTTCGGTGCTTGCGTTCTGACATGCAGCTTGGGGTTGCAGGAGCACGCAACCGCTTGATAGCCGAGGCGACTGGTGATATCCTATGCTTCATTGATGATGATGCCTACTTTGACAATCCTACTGCGATTGCGCGTTTCGTTGATGTTTTCTGCTCTGATCAGAAAATTGGGATTGTGGCCTGCAAGGTGTTAGATCATCGCTCTGGGTATGAAGACCTTCTCGTTCCCTTTCCAAAACACTGGCGTAGTCGCATGCCGGGAATAACGGAACAGGCACAGTATGTCTCTTACTATCTTGGTGGCTGTCATGCCATTCGTCGAGAGGTTATAGAGTGTTGTGGAGTATATGCCGAAGATCTAATGTTTGGCGAAGAGGAACTTGACCTCTCATATCGAGTGATCAATGCTGGATATTATGTCTATTATGAACCAGCGATTGTTGTGCATCATCATCCACAGGCTTCGGTGATTGCAGCCAATGGCAAAGGACATTCAAAAGAATTGTATTATCATGTTCGAAATCGTCTATATCTTGCCTATAGATATCTACCAATCAAATATATTCCTTCTTATTTAATTATTTGGTTGATAAGATATTTCATTGATAGTGTCCGAGGAAATGCGCTTGGAGCCTTCTTTGCAGGGCTACGTGATGGGATTTTGCAGCTCCGAAAATATCGGCGCGATCCTATTAGCACAAAAGCACAAACCTATCTGCGACAACACTATGGGAGGTTATGGTATTGATATCTAAGCACATTCTTGGAAGGACGCTCACCCTCAAGCTAAGATCGGTAAAATTGACAGTGAAATCTTTTGCTGTTTTTACTGTTCCCATGCTATTTGTCTCTCTCCATATGTATGGCGTAGGCGTTGTAGAGTTGTTTAGCTTGTCGATTGCACCTTGGGATTGGGCTATTTTGGGACTTATCTTTCTTTATTTAATATTTTTCCCATATAGATTATTTTATATTCATAAAAACTTTATACCAACTATTATTTTATCAATTTTGTTCACAATTTGTTTATGCATAAGCGCGTTTCCATCACCTCAACCTGAACGTGCTTTAACTATGATTTTTATACAGGTAAGAAATCTTGTCATTCTTCTTCTGATTGGATCTTTATTCAACGATATAAATACTATTAGATTAATAAACCAGAAATTTTTCTGGATAGGTGGATTAATATCGATTTTATCTGTTGTAATGTATATATCAGCATTAACGCATTATTCAGAGATTCTCTCCAACTCCTTGCCGACGAGACCCGGAATAGGCTATGTATTAGATGCAGGAGGGGTTCTGCGTCTTGTGGGTTTTGCCAAGGATCCGAATTTTTACTCATTATGGATTGTCCCATCGCTTTTTGTTGGTCTTATGTCTGCCTCTACTCCATTAAGGTTGGCGATGATAACCGCCATCGGACTTTCCTTAGTTTTAGCTATGTCGCGTGGCTTCGCTTTAGCCTTCGTAATCTCTACAATGATATTAATTTTTGTTCTTTTATCTGCAAGAAAAAGTTCTCCATATATAAATCGTATTGTATATATGATATTATTTTTATCAATAATATTTATTATATTATTTTATATATTCAAATTTGAGTTTTTTCATATGTTCATAAAACGCGTCGAGCTAGCTAGTCAAACTCCTAGATTCATTATGTGGCAGAAAATTTTAGCTATAATGGATGATGAATGGAATCCATTTATCGGAGCAGGACTACGGGGAGCAGAGGAGGCTCTTGAAAAAGAATATTCTCATAATAGTTACTTTGATGTACTATTTGAAACTGGATTAATTGGTTTCTTTATATGGATATTTCTGGTAAGCTATACTACGCTCTGCGCCATGAAGCGAATGAAGTACGATGAGTTTCTGCCTTGGATACATACCTGGTTTGTTCTCTTAGTAATGTTTGCATCATTGTCTCTTGTCTATAACCCTTTTCCATGGCTACTTATCGGATTGCTAACAACAAACTTACCTCAAAACTCCCGATGAGGTACTATGAAAGGAGCTAACGCGCGTATCTGTTCAGCCATGCTATGGCGATGCGCGATAAGTGTTCGGACGTGGCACCGAAACAGAGCGTTCACTGATACTGAGGAGGACTCCGATGGCATACATTGAACTAATCTTCTGGGCGGTGGTTGGGACATCTCTCTATATTCAGATTGGATATATGCTTCTGCTCAAGTTGTTATGCATCTTCCGCCGACAATCAACTAAAAAAGAGTATCAGTTTGAACCTTCAGTTTCAATTATTATAGCCGCCTATAATGAGGAAAAAATAATTTCATATAAAATTGAAAACACTTTAAAAATAGATTATCCTAAGGATAAACTTGAAATTATTGTATTTTCTGATGCTTCTACTGACCGCACGGATGAAATTGTGAGCCAATATGTTGATTATGGTGTGCGGCTGATCCGTGTGGAAGGGCGAAAGGGGAAGTCATACTGTCAGGATGTGGCAGTGAGCCACTCAAAAGGGGAGATTATCCTCTTTACAGATGCTGATGCTTTACTACAGCCCGATGCAATTCGTAAAATGGTGCGCCATTTTGCCGATCCATCGGTGGGATGTGTTGCAGGAAGGGTGAGTTATCTTGATACCGATGGTGAATCGTGGTATCAACGGTATGAGACAAAGCTATTTGAATTAGAAAGCCATGTGTCTTCGCCTGTGGGGGCTTTTGGTCCACTATATGCCCTTCGAAGAGACCTATACGAGCCAATATCGCCTGATATGCAGGAAGACCTTGTAAGACCCTTGCTGGTTGTTTACCGAGGTTACCGCATCGTGTTTGAAACCGAAGCGATAGCTTGGCTACAAGGTACCGCAAGCATTGAGGGTGAAGTGAGAAGGCGAGTGCGAATGGTAGCCCGTGCGGTCTATAGCTTGCTCTATTATCCACCCATGCGTGCTTTGCTCAATCCTATCAAATATGGCTTTTTCGCGGTTCAGATGTGGTCGCATCGGATACTACGCTGGCTCCATGGCGTGTTTTTAGCGCTTGCACTACTTACTAATGGGGTGCTTGCAAGTGTGAGTAGCCTGTATTTGGGGTTATTTATTCTTCAGACTGCTTTGTATTCATTTGCAATAGCAGGATACTTGCTGGAATCTCGAAGAGGTAGGCGTGTGCCTTTTGTGCTACACTTTGCCTACTACTATGTTTCAGCGCAGGTAGCGATGTTGCGCGGTTTTTGGCTCGGCGCGCGTAGAGTGCATTTTACAACTTGGCGACCTATTCGTTAGCATCTTTGCACAGGCGGGTACACTACTGATGTGGGAGGAAAAGCCCTTATGAACCAGCGAGAAATCGAGCGTATTCGTGCCGTCTATGCAAAGCGCGAGGCGGTGAAGGACAGGCTCTACAATCCTCTCGAGCCAGGTGCCTTTTATCTTCTGACTTCACGCGACAGGTGCATGGTAAAGATGTTGCGCGTCTTCTTAGGATCACAGCGGACATTACAGAATATTCGGATACTGGATGTTGGCTGTGGAGACGGCAACGTCTTGCGTAGGCTACTTTTACTGGGAGCCCGCCCAGAAAATCTATGTGGGATAGACCTAATTGAGGAACGGATTTGTCGCGCTCGTGCAATCAGCCCGAACATCTGTTTCTTGGTGGGTGATGCGGGCGCATTACCTTTTGAAGGTGCTACGTGGGACATGGTATTGTTGTTTACCGTAATAAGCTCTATTTTGGATCACGAAGCCCAGCGTCGAGTCGCCTCAGAAGCAATGCGTGTGCTCAAGCCCAGGGGGGCTGTGCTGTGGTACGACTTCTGGGTTAATCCAATGAACTCTGATACGGAGGGTATCTCCCCAACACGCATTCGCGACCTTTTTCCAGACTGCAATTATGTGCTCCAACGCACAACCCTTGCACCTCCACTGGCACGCCGATTAGCGCGCCTCTCATGGCCACTTTGTTGGTTGCTGGAATCTCTTCCCTTGCTTTGTACTCATTACATGGGATTAATCTACAAAGATCGAGGGAAATCATGACGGTCTATCATAATAGACGCACCACCTTTTTGCCATACGCGCTACCTGAGATTGACGAGCAAGAGGAGCAAGCCGTGCTCGAAGTGTTGCGCAGTGGCTGGCTGACCACAGGCGCCAAGACACATCAGTTCGAGCAGGCGTTCCGTGAGTACACAGGGGCGAAATATGCCGTGGCGGTCAACTCTTGCACCGCGGCGATGCACCTTGTGCTAAGCGCATGGGGAATCGGGCAGGGCGACGAGGTCATCACCACCCCGCTCACCTTCTGCGCCACCATCGAAGCCATCGAGTATGTGGGCGCGACGCCCGTGCTCGCCGATATCGACCCCACCACCGGCAACATCGACCCCAATCAGGTGGAGCGCCTCATCACGCCTCGCGCCAAGGTGCTCCTGCCTGTCCACTATGGCGGTTTGCCCTGTGAGATGGATGCCCTAATGAGCCTTGCCGAACGCCACAACCTCCGAGTGTTGGAAGACGCGGCCCATGCCTCAGGCGCGGAGTATAAAGGCAGGAAGATCGGTACGATAGGGCATGCGACTGCTTTTTCATTCTACGCCAACAAAAATATGACCACGGGCGAAGGCGGAATGATTACGACCGATGACCCCGACTTAGCCGACGCCTGCCGTATCCTCAGCCTGCATGGGATTAGCCGAGACGCGTGGAAACGCTACACCTCAGCGGGCACTTGGTACTACGAGGTACAGGCGCTCGGCTTCAAGTACAACATCACCGATATTCAGTCGGCTATCGGGCTGTGCCAACTGCAGAAACTGGATCGGATGAATGCTCGGCGTCAACAGATTGCCCAGCAGTATCACCAAGCCTTCCGCGAGATGGAGTTCATCCAGACCTTTCCCGACCCCGTACCCGCTGACCGCACCCATGTTTGGCATCTGTACACCATTCTGCTGAATTTGGAGATGCTTCGGATTGACCGCGCCCAATTTATCGAGGAGTTGCGGGCACGCAGCATCGGTACGAGCGTACACTATATCCCCATCCACTTCCACCCTCACTATCAGCGGTATGGCTGGAAACGCGGTCAATTCCCGAACGCTGAAGCCTACTATGAGCGCACTCTTTCCCTCCCCATCTATCCGCGCATGACCGACCAAGATGTTGCGGATGTGATTGAGGCGGTGTATGATGTCGGAACAACCTATCGCCGCTGAGGTGTGCTCGAACTGGCTGTATGAAGGAATCAAGCGTGGGATGGACCTAACCCTCGCCGCGGTAGGCTTGGTGCTAACCCTTCCTCTGTGGGTGCTCGTGGCGCTTGCGATTCGGCTGGATTCGCCGGGCGGGGTCTTTTTCGCGCATGAGCGCGTCGGGCGCTACGGACGCAAGTTCAAAGTGCTGAAGTTCCGCACGATGGTGCAGGACGCGCCAAAGCTGGGCGGTGCCATTACCGCTGGACACGACCCCCGAATCACGCGCGTCGGGCGCATCCTGCGCAAAACGAAACTGGACGAACTGCCCCAGCTCTGGAATGTGCTGAAGGGCGAGATGAGCATAGTAGGACCGCGCCCCGAGGTAGAAAAGTATGTCGCCCTTTACTCGGAAGAGGCACGACAGGTGATTCTGAGCGTGCGACCAGGCATCACCGGGCTGACCCAGATGCGCTACCGCCACGAAGAACGGCTCTTGGCAGAGCAACCTGACCCCGAACGCTTCTATCGGGAGGAACTACTTCCCAAGAAGATAGATTCGGATATAGAATATGTGCGTACACGGAGCCTCTTGAAAGACCTCCAAATCCTGTTGCTTACCTTTAAGGCGCTCATAGAGAGATAATCGTAATCATATAAATTAATAAAAAATAAACTCATTCCCTCTGTAAAAGTGGCTCCACGCGCGTCCACAAGTCTGGCTCTTCTAAAGCTTCACCAAACTGCTCCACCCAATAGCGTACCCGATCCAAATCAACCTGGTCTGCATATCGTCGGTAAAGTTCCGATATGTCGACCAAATCTACGGGACGCTGAGCAACACATTTCATAATTAGCAAATCTTCGGGGGTTGCCACAGGCACTTTGGTCATCTCCAGGTCTATAATATGTGCCCGACTAATAGCCTCTTGCTCGTAGGGCGTGAACGCAAATGAAAGGTCAACAGGCAGTCCTGTTTCACGATGGCGTAGCAGAAGCACATAGTTACGACGCGCGAAGGCTACTGCATCTGTTACACGCGCCTCAAACCCATAGTACCCAACAGTCTGCATGAACTCTTCTATACGTGTGAAGTCAATCTCGGCGAGAGCGTCCACATCCACAGTACTCCGGAGGTAGCCGTTCAAAACGACAGCAATCCCTCCAATAATCGCATAAGGCACACCCAAAGCCTCCATACAGCGCTTCAGGTCTTCTAATGTTCGCACAAACCCTTCTGCAAGTGGGGATTCTGTTGGAGCCATTTTTGCTTGATTTTGAGCCAACGCTCGTTAGGCACATGTTCGGGACACTCATGTAAACCCAGAGAGCGAGCGAATGCATACATCATCTCAAGCGCATGCAATCGCTCGGCAGGGGACATTTCCAGCCACTCCTGACACCTGCGATTTTCCACGATTCGATGCCCCTCACGCCACCGCTGGATTGCCTCACGCGAAGGCATGACCGTCTTCTGCTGGGATTTCACAGGAACATTGTACCCCATTCCGCGCCCGATATGCTTGCTTGCCCTGTTTGAGCGGGAAATATGCCAAGACATGCTGGAGACGCTCTCGCCACTGACCCAACTTGCGCCTGGCGAGATGCTGGAGCATGTCGAGCAGTGGTCTCTGCACAAAGTGAGCGCACTGGGCAAGGATGAAGCGTCCATCGAGGAAGCGCTCCGATTTCAGGTACAATTGTGGTAAAGGCGCAAGCGACGCGCCTTTCGCTCAAACAAGTCCGACTGGTTAGACATGTCCGACTGGTCTGACCGAATACCGAAAGAGTGAGGCACTATGTTAGAAGTGGAGGAACTGGTCAAATCGTTCAAAGGCTTCCGCGCGGTGGACGGAATCACTTTCCGCGTGGAAGCGGGCGAGATTGTGGGGCTGTTGGGTCCCAACGGCGCGGGCAAGACCACCACTCTGCGCTGTATCTGTGGTATTCTGAAGCCCGACGCGGGGCGCATCGTGATTGGTGGCTACGACCTCGCCCAACACGAACGCGAGGCGAAACGCCTGCTCGCCTTCATCCCCGAAACGCCCAATCCGTACGAACTGCTCACCGTGCGCGAGCATCTGAAACTCATCGCCATGTGCTACGATACCCTGCACCTGTACGAACAGCGTGCCGACGAACTGTTAGCGCGTTATGAGCTGCTGGACAAGGCGAACGCGCTGGCGGGCACGCTCTCCAAAGGGATGAAGCAGAAGCTGGCGGCGGTCTGCGCACTGGTGCATGATGCGAAGGTGTTCCTATGCGATGAGCCACTGATGGGCATCGACCCGCGCGGGCAATACACGCTCAAAGCGGAGCTCCAGCGACTACGCGACGAGGGCTGCGCGATTCTGGTGAGCACGCACCAGCTGGACACCGCCGAGCGACTGTGCGACCGTGTGATTATCATGCACAAGGGGCATATTCTGGCGGAAGGCACATTAGGCGAATTGCAGAAGCGCGCTCAGATGGAGGGCAGTACGCTGGAAGAGGTGTTCCTGCGCCTGACGGAAGAAGCCGAAACGCCTACTCCCTTCACCGCACCTGTTCAGGGCAGTTAACTCACCGCTTGCACCAGCTCACGCGTAGCGACGACCGACTCGACAAACACCTGCAGGGCGAACTCCGCCTGTGCGCGGGTCAGAATCAGCGGTGGCTCCATGCGGATGACCTTCGGGTTATTCAGCGTGTAGGCGGCGATGACCCCGCGCTGAATCATGTTCGTGATGGTCAGCTCGCCGAAGTCCGCCTCGTGGAACTCGATGCCAATCATCAACCCGCGCCCGCGCACCTCCTGAATGAAGTCGGGGTACTCCGCCTGCACTTGTTGCAATCCTTTCAGCAGGTACGCACCTACCTCACGAGCATTCTCCACCAGCCCCTCCTCCTGAATCACCTCCAGCACAGCAAGCCCCGCAGCACAGGCGAGCTCATTCCCACCAAAAGTGCTGGTATGGAGAAGGGGGTTCTCGCCAAACATGGCGTTCCAGAGCGTTTCGTTGGCAGAGAAGGAGCCGATGGGCACGATGCCACCGCCCAGCGACTTCGCCAGTGTGATGATGTCGGGCAGAACGCCCGAATGCTCCATGCCCCACCACTTGCCGGTGCGTCCCAGCCCGGTCTGCACCTCGTCGGCTATCAGCAACGCGCCATAACGGTCGCACAGCGCACGCAGGCGAGGCAGGTAGTCATCGGGCGGAATGCGGATACCGCCCTCGCCCTGGATCGGCTCCACCACGACCGCCGCTGTCTCCTCATCGATCTGCTCAGCGACGGCGTCTGCATCGCCAAAGGGCACATGCACCGCGCCGGGCACAAGCGGTTCGAACGGCTTACGGTACACCTCGCGCCCGCTGACGCTCAGGCTACCCATCGTCTTGCCGTGATAGCCGCCGTAAGTGGCGATGAACTTGACGCGCCCCGTGGCTTTGCGAGCCAGCTTGAGCGCGCCCTCCACCGCCTCTGCGCCCGAATTGCAGAAAAAGGTGTATTGCAGGTTGCCGGGCAACAGTTCCGCCAAGCGGGCTGCCAGCCGTGCCTGCGGCGCGTTGAACATTATCTTGCTCGGCATCGGCATCCGATCGAGCTGGCGCTTGACCGCTTCTATCACCTTCGGGTGGCGGTGTCCCAGCGCGAACATGCCGTAGCCACCGAGACAGTCCAGAAACTGGCGTCCCTGTGCATCCCAAATATAGCACCCCTCGGCATACCACTCCACGCCCAACCCTGCGAAGCGCAATACTTTTGCCAAGCCAGGATTCAGATGGCGCTCGGTCAGCTCCGCAATCTCATCGGTCAGCACCTGCGGCTGCTCAGGAAACGAAATCGTCATTGCCGAACTCCCTCGCGCGGGATTATACCACAGGAAACCGAAGGGCTGTTCCGAATCAAGTCGACCGCTATGTGGGAGCAGATATTCGGGTTTGAGATGCCCACGCGATTACTGTTTGGTGCAGGGGCAGTAGGTAATCTGAGCTTTGAGTTCAGCCTGAACGGCTGGCGAAGCGCGCTCATCGTGACGGATAGGGGCGTGTATAGCGCAGGATTGACCGCGCCCGTCGAAGCCCAACTGCAGGAAGCGGGCGCGCAGTACGAGATTTACGACGGTGTCCTGCCCAATCCGACCATCGAGTGCATCGAATCGGCAGTGCCCTACGCCCAGACGAAAGAGGTGGTGATAGCGGTCGGGGGCGGCAGTGTGATGGACAGCGCGAAGCTGATTAATGTCCTGCGCACCTATGGCGGGCGCGTGCTGGACTATGAGGGCACGGACACCGTGCCCGGACCATGCAAGCCGCTGATTGCTATCCCTACAACTGCGGGCACGGGCAGTGAGGTAACCTTCATCGCGATGTTCACCCATACGGAGCGTCGCCAGAAGATGCCCGTGCTGAGCCGCCACCTGGCGCCCCATCTGGCGATTGTCGACCCGGAGATGTCGCGTCGTCTGCCACCTGCCCCCACCGCTCAGACAGGCATGGATGCCCTCACGCATGCCATAGAGGCGATTGTCGACCTGCAGGCGAACCCCATGTCTGATGTGTTGGCATTTGAAGCGATTCGGCTCATTCTGCGCTATCTGCCGCGCGCGGTGGAGAAGGGCGAGACGGATATGGAGGCGCGCTCGGTGATGGCGTTCGCTGCCACCATCGCGGGCGCCGCGTTCAACAACAGCATGGTCGGGCTGGCGCACGCGATTGCCCACGCCATCGGTGGCTTGTATGACCTGCCTCACGGGCTTTGCTGTGCGCTGGCTCTGCCCCACGCGATGGAGTTCAATCTGGAGAGCCGACGCGAGCGGTTCGAACAGATTGCCCAAGCGATGGGCGTGGAAACGCCCGAGGATGCCATCCTGCGCGTGCGCCAGCTGATGAGCGATATAGGCATTCCCGCCCACCTGTTCGATCTGGACATCCGCGTCTCGGAGGCGGAACTGGAGCAACTCATCGATCTCACCTTTGCCGATGGCTCCATCCTGTTCAACCCCATCCAGCCCACACGCGAGCAGGTGCGCACCATTCTGCAACGAATCGCGACCTACGCCAGCGCATAGCGAAAAACAACTGACCAGCCAGTCGATTCTTGGCAGGAATCGGAGAGCAGGCAGTCGAATCTACCGATGGAGGTGGTAAACGATGGGATTTCCGTACAAAGACCCGGAGCAGGCGAGGGCGTTCGTGTTTGAGTTTATCGACCGTCTGCGGAATGTGGATGTGATTCGCGAAGGTTGGCAGAAGCTCGATATGCTGATTGCGATTCACATTCGCCAGCCCGATATCGATTTTTGGATTGACACGCGCGGGGGCAAGCTGGAACTCTGCACTGAGAAGCCTGAGGGTGAAGAGGAGGCGGCGCTGACCCTCACCGCAGATCTCTTTCACAAGCTCTACACAGGTCAGGAGAACGCGATGATGGCGTTTACCCAGCGCAAAATCCAGCCCAAAGGGCGCGTCAGCGGCATCATGCAGTTGACCAACACGATGCCCCAAGCGGTCGCCGTCTATCGCGAATACCTCAAAGAGCGCGGACTGGAAGCATCGTAAATAAAACGGTAGACGATTCGTGTGAACCTGCCGATTGAGGTCTCGCCCGTGTGCATCCTCTTAGGGACTGGTGAGCCGGGTGGGATTCGAACCCACGACCAACGGCTTAAAAGGCCGCTGCTCTGCCCCTGAGCTACCGGCTCATCCCAACACCCATTATACCCACTGAGAGGGTAAAATCCTAAATCGGGGCAACCGCTCTTCTATCGTTGCGCCCAACGCAAATAAAATGCACAGGAGGAGACGATGCCGTCGGAAATCATCCATCTGGAAGGACATGTAATTGACTCGCTCACGCTTTCAAAAGTGCTGGACATCCTCTCGTCCTATGAAGGCGTGCGCTACGAGATTCGCCACGCCCATATCGGGCACACACGCGAGCAGACCAGCCGATTCGAGATTCTGGTGCAGGCGGACACGGAGGAGCGTCTGGAGGAGGTGCTGAGCGAGGTGCATCAGCACGGCGCGAACTTCGCGCACGAGGACGCTCACCTCGAACCCGCACCGAAAGACGGCGTGTTCCCCGAAGATTTCTACTCCACGACCAATCTGGAAACCTTTGTGCGTGTGCATCACCGCTGGATTCCCGTGGAGAACATCGAGATGGACTGCGGAATCCGTGTGTGGCAGGAAGGCGGGCAGTGGCGCGCCTCCACCGTGCCGATGGCGCGGGTGAAGAAAGGCGATTTGATTGTGGTGGGACACGAGGGCATCCGCGTCACGCCGCCCGAACGACGCGACCCAACCTCCGTGTTCGCCTTCATGGGCAGTGAGGTCTCGTCCGAGAAGCCGAAGGAGCGCGCGGTGCGCGGGGTCGCCGAGGAGGTGCGCAAGGCAAAACAGCGCGGCGAGAAGGTGCTTTTTGTGGGCGGTCCCGCAATTATCCACACAGGCGCCGGACCCTATCTGGAGCAGATAATCCGCAACGGCTGGATCGATGTGCTGTTCGCGGGCAACGCGCTCGCCGCGCACGATATCGAAGCGGCACTCTACGGCACCTCGCTCGGCGTCGCCCTCGAGCTGGGCGCACCCGTGCGACACGGACACCAGAACCATATCCGCGCCATCAATCGCATCCGCCTAGCGGGCAGTATCCGCGCCGCGGTCGAACAGGGCATCCTAAAAAAGGGCGTGATGTATGAATGCATCAAGCACAATGTGCCCTTCGTGCTGGCGGGCAGTATCCGCGACGATGGTCCGCTGCCCGAAGTGATTACCGATGTGCTGGAGGCGCAGGACGCAATGCGCGCCCACCTTCCTGGGGTGGGCGTCGCCATCTTGGTCGCCACCACGCTCCACTCCGTCGCGACGGGCAACCTGCTCCCTGCCAGCGTGCGCGTGTTCTGCGTCGACAACGATGCCGACACTGTCATCAAACTCACCGATCGGGGCACGCACCAGACCTTCCCCATCGTCACCGACTGCCACTTCTTTATGAAAGAACTCGCCTTGCACCTGATTGAACCTTTCGTGCCGCCGAAATCATAAAAGCCCACTCAATCTCAGCCTTCGTGGCACGGGCGTCCCGCCCGTGAAAAATACCCTGAAGGTAGCATGCTATACTATAACGCATGGAGGGAGCGATGAAACGCAAGATAACTATCGAGGATCTGTTCCGCATACGGCTGTTAGGCAGTCCACAGATTGCGCCCGACGGCAGTCGGGTGGTGTTCGTCTATAAGTGGATCGATGCCGAAAAGAATAACTATTTCTCCAACTTGTGGTTGGTGCCGTTCGAGGGGGGCGAGGCGCGCCCCTTTACTTATGGCGAATGGAGCGATTCCCAGCCGCGCTGGTCGCCCGACGGTAAGCAGATTGCCTTCATCAGCAATCGTCAGAAGCCGAAGAGCCAGATTTATCTGATTCCCGCCGATGGGGGCGAGGCGCGTCCCCTCACGAACCTTGAGGAGGGCAGTATCAGTGAGTTCGCATGGTCGCCCGACGGCACCAAAATCGCGTTTATTTATCGCGAGACTGCGCCCGAATGGCGCGAAGAGGCGGTCAAACAGCGCAAGGAGAAAGGCTTCTCGAACCCGCCGCGCGTCATTACCCGCGCTTACTGGCGATTGGATGGAGATGGCGCTTTTGTGGATCAACGCTACCACCTCTATGTGGTCGATGTGCGCACGGGCGAGACGAAACAGCTGACCAGCGACCCCCTTTATGAGGAGCATAGCCCCACATGGTCGCCCGACGGCAGATATATCGCCTTCCTGTCCAATCGTCGCCCCGACCCCGATAATGACCCCGATCGGGTCGACATCTGGCTTATCCCTGCCGAAGGGGGCGAGATTCGGCGCGTGGAGACGCCCGAAGGACCCAAATTCACCCTGCGCTGGTCGCCCGATGGACGCTCTTTAGCCTATCTGGGACACCCTTATCCCGATGACCCCTATCCGCGTTGCGACCACCTCTGGCGCGTGTCGCCCGAAGGGGGCGATGCAACTAATCTCACCCCTCACCTGGACAACCTGATCGGCGTTGCCACGCTGACCGATGTGCGCGAGTTCGGTGGAGGCGACGCGCTCTATTGGAGTGCGGATGGGCAGTTCCTCTACTTCCTGGTCAGCGAGCGCGGTGGCGTCTATCCCTATCGGGTCAGGGTGGACGGGAGCCACTTCGAGCGGCTGCTAAAGGGCGACTTCGAGATTGCCGATTTCACCTTTGCGCAGGGTGAGCATCGGTGCGCGCTGTTATACGGCACGCCAACCGCGCCCCACGAGGTCTATGCAGGCACTCTGCAGGGCAACACGCTCACACTACGCCCGCTCACCGCGCTCAATCAGCCGTTGCTCGATGAGGTGCAGATTGTGCCGCCGGAAGAGTTCGAGGTGGAGGCGGACGACGGCGTGCGGATTCACGGCTGGTTGCTGAAGCCACCCGATTTTGACCCGTCGCGCCGCTATCCGACCATTCTGATGATTCACGGCGGTCCGCATGCGCAGTATGGGCGCGTCTTTTTCCATGAGTTCCAGCTGACGGCGGCGCAGGGCTATGTGGTTGCCTACACGAACCCGCGTGGCAGTTGGGGCTACGGTGAGGCGTTTGCACGCGCCATCAAGGGCGACTGGGGCAATCGCGACTTTCGCGATCTCATGCAGGTGGCGGACTATCTGGCGAGCCTGCCGTTTGTAGACCCCCAGCGAATGGGCGTGGCGGGCGGTAGCTATGGCGGTTATATGACCAACTGGATTGTGGGACAGACCGACCGCTTCAAGGCTGCAATCACCGACCGCAGTGTGGTGAATCTGGTGAGTATGGCGGGCACATCCGACTTCCCGATGTTGCCCAACCGCTACTGGCAGGGCAACTTCTGGGACGAGCCAGAGAAGCTGTGGGAGCGGTCGCCCCTTGCCTATGCGGCGCGTATCCGCACCCCTCTGCTGATTGTGCATAGTGAGGGCGACCTGCGCTGTCCCATCAGCGAGGCAGACCAGCTGTTTGCTGCGCTCAAACGGCTGGGGCGCGAGGTGCTCTATGTGCGCTACCCGCAGGAGACGAGCCATGGGCTTTCGCGCAGCGGTCCGCCCGACCTGCGTGTCGACCGCCTCAAACGCTACCTCGACTGGTGGGCAAAATATCTTTGACAGATTGCCAAGGTCATTCCCGAAGACCGCAAGGAGTTGGTTATCTCCTGACCAGCACAGCGGTCTATCGGGTGGTGGAATGGGCGAAGGTGTGCCGGATGAAGGCGCGGAGTGCCTGAGGGGTACACTCTTGCATGATGGCGATTCGGGCAATTGGGTTCGATCTGGATGATACACTCTGCGTCTATATGCCGATTGCGGTGCAGGCGCGGCGACAGGCGTTCGCAGAGCTGGTCCAGCCCCTGCTCGGTGTGGATATCGAGACCATCGACCGCGCCTATCGGCAGGCGTTCTGGCAGATGATGGAGGAAATTCGGCAGGAGCCGTGGCGCTCACGCTATCTGCGAAGCGGGGAGCCGACCCGCACCGAGACGATGCGCCGCATGCTGAGCCTCTTGGGCGTTGTGCCCGATGGGCTGGCGGAACAGCTCAGCGCCCGCTATCTGCAACTGCGCGAGAGCCAGCTCCAGCTTTTCGAGGATACGCTCCCTGTGCTGGACGCCCTGCGCGAACGCTATCGGCTCTTCCTTATCACGAACGGTCCTGCCCAAGAGCAGAGGCGCGAGCTGCGCCTGCTTGGGCTGGAGCCCTATTTCGACCCTGTGGCGATTGAGGGCGAGCTGGGCATCGGCAAGCCCGACCCCGCGATTTTCCAATTCGTGCAGGAACGGCTAAGCGTTGCGCCCGAGCAGATTCTGTTCATCGGCAACTCGTGGGAGCAGGATGTGAAGGGCGCGCTAAGCGTGGGCTGGCACACAGCGTGGCTCAATCGGGAGGGCATACCCCATCCCGAACCGGGTGCGCCTGTGCCCGTTCTGCGCTCGCTGACCGAACTGCTGATTGAACCATCCGCCCTACTCCATCCCGCTGGACATGTCGGATAGGTTTGCTCCATCCCGTACGGGTGTCTCACCCCTGCAGACGGCGCGTCTGCTCTGCGTGCCCAACTTCTCGGAGGGGCGGGACGAGGCGACCATCTATGCGATTGCCGACGCGGTGCGCAGTGCAGGGGTCACCATGCACCATCTGTCGTGGGACTATGACCATCATCGGATGGTGCTGGCGTTTTCGGGCACGCCGCGGCGGGTGGCGCAGGCAATCATGCGGGCTGCGCGCGTGGCGGTCGAACGGATCGATTTGCGGGCGCATGCGGGCGTGCATCCCCGAATTGGCGCGGTCGATGTGGTGCCGATAACGGTGCTGATGGGTCTCTCGCGTGAGCAAGCGGTTGCCTTCTCCCATCGGCTGGCACAGCGTTTCGCCCGCGAGTTGCGCGTGCCCGTCTATCTGTATGAGCATTCGGCAAAGGAGGAGCGACCGCGCGACCTGCCGACCATTCGTCAGCGGGTGGCGGCGGATGTCTCCGCATTTCCGCCCGATTTTGGTAAGGCACGCCTCCATCCGACGGCAGGGGCAACGGTGATAGGCGTGCGCGACCCACTGATTGCGTTCAATATCAACCTGCAGGCGCCCGACCCGGAGATTGCCCGCCAGATTGCCCGCCAGATTCGGCAGGAGCGCGCCCATCATCCCGACCTGCAGGGCATACGCGTGCTGGGGTTCTGGCTCCCCTCGCGCCAAACAGCCCAGATCTCGCTCAATATCACACAGACGGAGCGCACCGACCTGTGCCGAATCGTCCAGTATGTGCGTCGCCAGGCGCAGGCGCTGGGCACCGACATCCGCGAGACGGAGCTGATTGGCGTTCTGCTTGCGCCCGACGCCGCTCGCGCCTTGCAATCTGCCCTGCAAGCCACCCCGATTGCCCCTGAGCAGATTATTGCCAGTTCGGAAACGGATTTGATCAACCCGACCCTATAAGCACTTGCCAGAAGGTGGAGGCATAGCGGCGGAAACGGGCGACGCGCCCCAAAGTGAGCACAGTGAGCATCAGCCCGCCCAGCCAACGCAGGAGTGCGCCCAGCCGATTCAGGAGCCAGCAGATGCTACTTGCCCAGCGCCCATAGAACTTGCGAAAGAACCGCTCCTTGCCCCGATTGTAGTACATCACCATGCGGGCACGCATCGGCTCGCCACTCGCGCCTAAATGGTGAATGAACCCTGCATCATGCACATAGAAGATGCGCCCGCCCGCCTGACGCAGTCGGTAGCACAGGTCGGTGTCCTCACAATAGAGGAAGTAGCCCTCATCGAAGAGGGGCGGATTGCCATCGGGCAGGCGACGCAACAGCATGCACGCGCCCATCACCTGCTCCACCTCGATGGTCGCGCTGAAGTCCCACCATGTGCGCCAGTAGCCGCCGAAGAGGCGCGTGCGTGGGAAAAGTTTTGCCAGCCCCATCTGCTCGCAGAACACCGCCCAGAGGGTCAATTCCCCTGCGCAGGAGGGCTGAATCCGCCCGTCGGGATAGCGCAGTTGCCCACCACACGCCATCGCTTCAGGATGAGTGTCCATAAACTCGACCAGCCGCTCCAGCGCGCCGGGCGTCGCCCGCACATCGGCGTTCAGAACGAGCAGATAGCGTCCCCGCGCCCGATGGAAGCCCTGATTGCACGCTGAGCCGAAGCCCCGATTCTCAGCGTTAGCCATCAGGCACGCATGCGGAAACTCGCGCTGGACCATCTCCGCGCTGCCATCCGACGAGCCGTTATCGACCACAATGACTTCGAGGCGGATGTGCGTATCGTTGAGCGAGGTGAGGCACTCGCGCAGAAGTTCGCGCGTGTTGTAGTTGACAATAATAACGGAGAGGTCAGGCGGTTCGGATGGTGCTATTTGCATGATTCGCTGGCTCGCGTCGCGTCTTCCAACTCGCGCAGTGCTTCTGCTCGCAGGAGGGTCGCGTTCTCCAGGTCTTCCACTTTGCGGAACACCAGATAGCGTGCCATCTGCTGGGCAGATTGCGCCATGAGGTGCGCCCCGAACTGGAGGTGTGTGTAGGCGTCATGCGACGGTTCATCGGGTTGCAATCGTCCGAGCCATGCGCCCAATTCGAGTGCCTGCACCACCACCTGCTCGCCGCGCTCGCGCAACGCTTTCCAATCGGGCGCAGGGTCGCTCGCCAGCCGTTTCAGGTCGAGTAGCGCGTTCGCAAGGTCGTTCATGATGCCGTTCACCACGAACAGCAGGGCGGGCAACCGCGCACAAGTGAGCGGAAACAGTTCACGCTCTGCATTGAACTGGCGTTTGACGCCCTGCATCAGGTAGGCACGCCAGTGCACTTCAGGCGTGTTTGAGGGGTGCAGGATGGCAAGCGTCGCTTCCGCACCCGCAAAATCGCCCGACAGCAGCTGCAGGTCGAACAGCGTCAGCGCAAGTGTGAGGGAGCCACCTGCCTGAAGGGCGTTCTGGAGCATACGAATAGCGTCGGCGGTTCTGCCTGCCTCGCGCATCAGTTGCGTCCAGAGTAGCACGAACCGTTCCTGCTCCCGCATCAGATGCAGAGCGCGCTCGCACTCCTCCAGCGCAGCGTCCTTTAAGCCGAGTTGCTGATAGAGTTCAATCAGTTGGAGGCGAGTGGTGGCGTCGAGCGGGTTCTGATTGACCGCTGCGCGCAGGAGGGGTAGTGCCTCGTTCAGCCGTCCTTCCTTGATGAGTTTGGCGGGGTCTGACGGCTCAGACGGGTTCACGGGCGGGATGGCCGGGCGAGGCTGGTTCGCCTCGGAGGGGGTCTCAGGCACGCTTGGCAAATCCTTCCACAGCTCGGTATCGAGTCGAAGCGCGATCGTGCGCGCGAGCGATTGCAAAGCCGTGTCGAATGCCGAATCGCGTGTCATCGCTTGCTGGTTGCCCTCTGTGCGCCAGAGGGGCGCGCGCCGACCGGGCTGCCACACCGCCACCTCATACTCCAGCTGCCCGCTCTCTTTCTGGCGTGTACAGCGCGCTATCAGCACATAAGTGGCGCCCAGCGCGCGCCCGATTTGCATCAGGAGCGGCACATCGGGCGATTGCAGCGCCTCTGGCGCGAGCTTCTTCTCGCTGGCGAATCGCTGAACACTCGGATGCTGAGGGCTGTAGCCCACCACCTCCACCTTGCGCAGCTCCTTCAGGTAGCGCATCAGGGGGGTCAGAAGGTCGATATTGGGGTCATAGCGTTCCTGCTCTGTTTGCACGGGTGGAACACGCTGTTGAGCGACCAGCATGAGGGGGCGATCGGCGAACGCCAGCGCGCTCTGCAGGGCAACCATCTGCAGAAGCGCATAGAACAGGGCTAAGGATTTGTGGCTTGGGCATCTTGCCCAAGCAAGCCCCTGCATGGGCGGGACGCCTGTGCCACAATTTTTCGTTACTCGCACAGTTTCAGCCCCTGTTCGCAAGCGCGGATGCCCTCGCGGGCAGAGTCCACATTCTGCCCGCGCTGAATCTGCTGTTGGTATGCCTGAATCGCTTGCTGGAAGTGGGCGCGGGCGTTCGCTTTGTCGCCCAGTCGCAGGTAGCAGATAGCGATTTGCTGATGCACTTCGCCTTGTGAAGGGGCGGTTGGCAACGCCTGCATGTACGCCTCGATTGCCTCGCGATAGTTGCCTGCCATCTGATGGCGTCGCGCGGTTTCAAGCGGGTCTTCGCGCGGGTGGGCAGGACTGGACGAGGGCGCACTCCCGCTTGATGACTCGTCTTTATGCACATAAATCTCGTACACACCGCCTTGCTGGCTCTCGCGCACCTCCACATCGGGCATCAGATCGCCCTGCGCGGGTGCGGCTGTCTGCCCGTTTTGTGAGGTGGGCGCACCGTTAGACTTGCCCGATGGTTCGGATTTGTTTGACGCGCTGGGAGCGGAGTGGGGAATCGCGCCGCGCGGTGGCTGGCTCGTTTCGGGCGTGGGTGCAAGCGCAAGGCGCGACGGGTCGACCATCACAGGTGGCACGGCGGGTGCAGCCGATTCAGCAGGTGCATTCACCACAAAAGGCGGCTGTTGCGCTGTTTGAGCAGGTTCCGCAGCCGATTCGGAAGGGGAAGATGGAGGCTGAGCGGGCGGTGCTGAAGGCGTACTCAGGCGTAGGACGACTGCCAACCCCACCACCAGCACCACGCCCGCGCCGATGAACGCCAATATTGCAGGCAACGCTTCTAACCAGAGCGGGCGCGCAGTCGATAGAACAGGGCGCACGGCTATCTTCGGCTGACGACGCAACGCCTCCAGCTTCGCCCGTTCCGACACGCTCAGCGGGTTCAACTGCACCACGCGCTGATAGGTGGCAATCGCCTGCTCGATCTGTCCGCGCTTCTCGTGAAGGAGGGCTTTGAGCGAGAGGGCGGGCAACATCTCAGGCTCCAGCGCGAGCGCACCTTCACAAGCGAGCAGAGCCTCTTCGTATCGCCCTTGCTCGTTCAAGCTCATCGCTTCGCGCAGGAGCCGTTCCGCCTGCTCGCGTCGCCAGTTCGGCACCTCCCCATGCTCGATGGGCGCCCCGCAATAAGAGCAGTAGTGGGCGCCCTCTTCCAGGGGATGCTCACACCGCATGCACACCATCGCCCTAATCCCCATCGGCTTATTGTACCCTGCATCCGCCCCGATTGTATACTTGTCCGCCCACAGGTGCAAAACCTCGTAAAACTGAGAGTCCAGTCCGCTCAGCAAGTTGCCGATAATCGCTCAGGAAGCAGAGCAGGTGCTTGAGGGGGTATCAGGGGAATGATTGGAGGCAGTATCACAGGAATCAATTTCACAGGACTGGCATCGGGCATCGACACCGAGGCAATCATCCAGAAGATGATTGAGCTGCAGACGCGCCCGCTCCAGCGGCTGATGGTGCGCAAGTCGGAGCTGAGCGCACGCATGAGCGCGTATGACCAGTTTCGAGGGCTAATCAGCAATCTGCAGACGGCAGCGGGTGCGCTCTCAGTCAAAAATGCCTTCAATCTCATCCGGGCGAACTCGTCCGACACGCAGGTCGCCACCGTCTCGGCGTCCACCGACGCGGTGCCGGGCACCTACGAGTTGCGAGTGAGTAGACTCGCGCAGGCGCACAAAATTATCAGTGGCGCCCACACCTCCGCCACCGCCGAATTGGGCGTCTCCGGGCAGTTCATGGTGAACGGCAAGGTGATCGAGGTCGTCGCCAGCGACACGCTGACCTCCATCGCGAACAAGATTAACTCCGCCAACGCGGGCGTCTCCGCTTCCATCCTGAACGGGGACAACGGGCAGGTGTTCCTCACGCTGACCGCGAACGAAACGGGCGCCAACAGCCGGATCCAATTGGCAGATGTGGGGGGCTATAACATCCTCGTGCCCACGCTCAAACTGGTGACTTATGCCGAGTTCGTGCGCAATCAGCAAGGCAACGCTGCACTCTCGGAACGGTTCCGCGATTCATCTACGCCTCTTGGTAGCCTGTTCGGCATGAGCAGCCCGACCAGCGGCACCATCCAGATTAACGGCGTCAATATCAATATCGACTTCGCAACCGACAGCCTGAACACCATCGCGAACCGCATTAACTCGGCGGGCATTCCGGGTGTGTCCGCATCGGTCATCAGCGAAACGGTCAACGGCACGACCTACTATCGCCTCAAAATCGAGGGCGAGGGCGCTCTGCCCACCTTCACCGATAACAATAACATTCTCAAAAATCTGGGCATTCTGCAGAACCAATATGAGCGCGAGCTGGTGCAGGCGCAGGATGCTGAGTTCACAGTGGATGGAATCAGTTATAAGCGAAGCAAGAACCAGATTACCGATGTGATCCCGGGCGTGACCCTGACCCTGCTGAGCGCGGATGCGATGAACCCCAAAACGGCAACCATCACGCTCTCGCGCGACTATGACGGCATCAAAGGTACCATCAACAACTTTATCAACGCCTACAACAGCCTTGTCGACTTCCTGAAGCAGAACGCCTCCTTCGATAAGGAGACGCTGAAGGGCGGTGTGCTGTTTGGGGATGTAACTATCAGCCTGATTCAAGATATGCTGGTGCGCAAGATTACCGATGTGGTGCAGGGGCTGGACGGCACACTGCGCGCCCTCACCCAGGTGGGGGTGCAGCTGGGGCAGGATGGCAAGCTCACCCTCGACGAGGGCAAACTGATGCAGATGCTCAACAGTGACCTGACAGGCGTGAGCCGACTCTTTATTGCGAACGGCTACGCCACCAACCCGAATATTGCCTTCGTCTCGGCGACCGATGCGACTCGCCCATCATCTTCAACAGGCTACGAAGTGGTCATCACGCAGGTCGCGACGCGCGCCACCGCCACCGCCTCGGTGGCACAGACGAGCGCCAGCACCGCTGAGGAACGGCTTACCTTCAGCGGAAACCTGTTCGGCAGTGAACCCTACACGCTGGTCATCCCCACAGGCAGTACCATCGACGACACGATTGCCCGTATCAATAGCGATGCACGGCTCAAGGATCTGGTGGTCGCCAGCAAAGACAGCGACGGCAGGCTGGTCATTCAGGCGCGGAACTACGGCTCGGCAAGCAGTTTCAGCGTGGTCTCCGATCAGGAAGCCAGTTCGGCTAACTCCGGCATCGGCACCAGCGCGATTGAGGCGCAAGGTCAAGATGTGGCGGGCACGATTAACGGCGAGCCTGCCACGGGGCAAGGGCAGTTCCTCACGGGCAACAGCGGCAACCCCAACACGGAGGGTCTGCAGATTCGGGTGATGGCGACCGCGCCGGGCACCTATGGTGCAATCGTCTTCACGCGCGGCGTCGCGGACCAGATTCGCCAGTACGCCAAATCGATCACCGATATTGTGAACGGCGACCTGACCATCGCTAAGAACACACTTCAGGATCAAATTAAGGCGCTTGATGAACAGATGCAGGCGATTCGCGAGGAAATAAGCCGCCGTGAACAGATGTTGCGCCAGCAGTTTGCCCGACTCGAACGCGCGCTTAGCCAGATGCAGGCGCAGAGCATGCGCCTCGCTGCGATGATGAGTGGCATGCCCACTGCGCGAGTTGCCTGAGATTCAGCAAGTTTGACAGAGTAGGGGCAAAAGATTTTTTTTTCGCCTCTACAAGTGGAGGGAACCTATGTACGGTGGCGTGAATGGACATCAGCGGTATCTGGAAACCGCGGTGGAGACGGCGCATCCCGCCCGACTGGTGGTGATGCTCTACGATGGCGCACTTCGCTTCCTCAATCAGGCAAGGGAAGCGATGGAACAGCGCAATTATGAAGAACAGAACCTCTATCTGCAGAAGACCCAGCGCATCCTCGCCGAGCTAATCAGTAGCCTCGACTTCACCAAAGGCGGCGAGGTGGCAGAGAACCTCTTCCGGATCTATACCTATCTCTATAATCAGCTGGTACAGGCGAACCTTCAGGATGACCCCCTGAAGGTCCAGCAAGCGATTGCGCTGTTGAGCGAGCTGCGTGAGGCATGGGACACTATCGCCACCCAAGTAGAAGCGCCTGCTGGTACCACCGCGCTCGAAAAGGTGAGTTTGCATGGCTAAGAGCTTAATCGAGACCTTGCTGGACGATTTCTGGCTACTGAGCCTTTCGCTGGAGCAGGCGCTGGAGGACGACGACTGGGATCAGGTGGTCGGCTTGCTTCAGCGGCGGGAGGAGGTCCTGCGCACGCTCGAATGTCTGGAGCCTGACCCGGCGTGGCTGCCCAAATTACGGCGCGCGCTGGATGTGGACACCCGCTGTCAGGAGCTGATTCAGCGCAAACAGCGCGCTCTCCTGCTGGAGCTGGAGGAGGAAGCACAGCAACGGCGCTGTAGCGAGCATTACCGTCCCGCGCCTTTTGAGCCACCCAGCCATTTTGAGAGCGAAGGGTAATCCCCCTTATTCAGGCTCTATTCCCAACTCTCGTAGGCGTTGGGCAAGTCGCTCCGCACGTTCCCGTTCAGCTTCGGCACGCTGACGCTCGGCTTCGGCACGCTGACGCTCGGCTTCCGCTTGGGTGGGAACCAGCTCGCCTTCGGCGGTGTAGAGGCGAAGCCACGGGTAGCGTCGCCCACGATAGTCACCTTCCCAAATGCCCAGATAAGCACCCAACTCCACGCTCCAGAGCCAGCCACGCCCATTCGGCTCAATCGGCTCATAGCGCCCCTCAACCAGCCGAAAACCTTTTAGCTCGCGCGTGTCCACATCGTACCAGAAATACTCGGTGGTCTTGAACACCTGTTCGTAGAGTTGCTTGTTCCGAGTTTTATCCTTGCGGGCGGTGGTGGGCGAAAGCAGTTCCACAATCACATCGGGATAGCGCCCGTCCTCCTTCCAGACCACCCACGACTTGCGAGGTTTGGTGCCGTCCACATCCTTGACCACGAAAAAGTCGGGTCCTTTATAGAGCGGGCGTCCTTTGATGATGCGCTCGGCTTGCTCAAGGCTGTAGTAGATGAACATGTTGCCGCCGCAGAAGAAGTCGGCGCGTCCTTTCCAGTGCTGGCGCACGAGTTCGTCCAGCAGGCTAATTTGCACCACATGCCAGTCGCTTTCCAACGGTTCACCATCTCCTTCAGGCAGTTCGAGATTTTTGAGATACTCCAGATCGGGCAGGTAGGCGTTTTGGACAGCGGAAGGCTTCGTTCGCTTACCCTTCGTCGCCCCTGTTCGCACCGCGGTTCTCGGCATGGCGTCTCACCATCGGCAGTATACCCGATTCTCTTCAAAGAGCGTTTGCGCAACGAGGCGGGCGATTGGCTCGAAGGTGCGTCGGTGAATGGGGGAGATACCGAGTCGCATGAGCTGGCGCAGATGGAACGGAGTGGCGTAGCCTTTGTGCTGAGCGAAGCCGTAGCCCGGATAGAGGCGGTCATACTCACGCATGAGGCGGTCACGCACCACTTTCGCCACGATGGACGCCACCGCGATGCGCTCGTCCAGCGCGTCGCCGTCGATCAGCGTTCGCTGGGGCAGAGGACAGTCCGGAATGGTGTGGCGACCATCGATGAGCAACACTTCAGGTAGCACGGGCAATCGCTCCACTGCGCGGCGCATGGCTAATAGGCTGGCGCGATGGATGTTCAACCGTTCAATCTCGCGCGGCGTGGCGATACCGACCGCCCAGCCAATTGCCTCGTGACGAATGGCTTCAAACAGCTGTTCGCGCATCGGCTCGGTAAGCTGCTTGCTTTCGCGAATGCCTCGAAGGGCGTGGCGCGTCGGCAAGATTACACATGCAGCGACCACAGGACCCGCCAGTGGACCGCGTCCCGCCTCGTCCACGCCCGCGATTCGCCCTTCCAGCGTCATCGCGCATGGATTCCACCCAGCGACCGCCTCATCCTGCTGTCTGCCCCGCAACAGGAGAAGCCGCGGGGTGCGCGAATCCCTATCGATGGGGCGATGAAACCGCTGGGACAGTTGACGGTCATCTGCGGAAGTATGTTCGCGGGCAAGTCGGAGGAGCTGATTCGGCTGGTGCGCCGCGCGATGTACGCTCGCAAGAAGGTGCAGGTGTTCAAGCACGCGCTGGACGACCGCTTCGACCGCACGGCGGTCGCTACCCACAACGGCGTGCAACTCTCGGCAGTCCCCGTACGCAACAGTCAGGAACTCGCAACGCTGATTGAACCCGACACCGACCTCATCGCCATCGAGGAGGCGCAGTTCTTTGACGAAGGCTTGATCGACCTGTGCGTGCAGTTGGCGGACGCGGGCAAGACGGTGATTGTGGCAGGGCTGGATCAGGACTTTAGGCGTCAGCCGTTCGGGATTATGCCCACGCTGATGGCACTGGCGGATGAGGTGATTAAATTGCGTGCGATTTGTGTGGTGTGTGGTCGCCCGGCGAGCCACACACAGCGTCTGGTGGACGGTCGCCCCGCCGCATGGGATGAGCCGACCATTCTGGTGGGCGCAGCGGACCATTACGAGGCGCGCTGCCGAAACTGCCATCAGGTGCGCAGGGTGCCCGCCACGCACCGCAAACGCCTGCGCCTGTTCAAAGCATCGCGCGTAGCCAGCAAGCGTCGCCCGAAGGAGCCAGCCAAATGATTTTTCGTTGGTCAGGCGCGGTTACCTATGACGACCAGCAAGCGCGGGAGCGGTTGCTTCGCTATTTCGAGGCGATAGGCTACCGATGTGTCCAGCGCGAGCCGGAACTGCTGATGCGGCGTGGCTCGCTCTGGTATGGGATGGTGAGCGCATCGCCCCGCCGTATTCTGACGGGCGTCGTCGCCCGCATGCAACCCTGGGGCGTGCATACCCTCGTCGATGTGGAGTTCCACATCTTTCAACGGGGGCGCAGTTGGCACGAACTGGACGCCGAGCTGCTGGTGGAGGAAGCACGCGAGATGATACGCTACCTGCAGGAGGGCGATGCCGACTTTGAACGGCTCCGTCAAATCGACCGCCAAGCCATCCAGTACGCCTGGCGGGCGATGCTCATTACCCTGCTACTTGTGGCGCTGCTGACCCTCCCGCTGGCGATGGCACTGACGGCACTGCGCACGCCGTATCCCTTTTCTGCGATTCTGGGGGGCGCCGCGGGCGGATTGCTCGCCGGCATGATCCTGAGCTGGCTCATGCGTCGCCGCCGATGACCCCGCCTTTGCCTTCTTGAGAAGAACACCCAAACCATGTTTCCAACCCTCCATCTCCCGTCCACTGTCACGGTAACGATGCTACAATCCTCCCAGAGCGTGGCTCAAGTGTGGAAGGCAAGCGGAGATGAACCGGACGAGTGGTGGATTGGGAGAAAGACCCTTTTCTTAGCGCACCATTAGGAAGCGCATTGGGAGAGTATCAGGAGCTTAGGAGCCATACCTACACCTACATGCGCCTTTTCGAGCGGGGAGTTGTTATCCTCCGAGAGAGATGCCACTGCCACGGATGAATTCACCATAGAAGAGGGGATACCACGCATGGGGCATTGAGGTTTGGGCATGGTCAGGATGGGTTATAATACTCTCTGGTGGAGCCTGTTATTGAGCGTTATGCGCCGCGTTTCATCGTGCTCAGTGGCGTATCGGTGTTGATGGTGCTGATGGCGTGGCTGGGGATTGCCCTGCGCTTTGTGGAGCGGCGTCAGCATCCGAACCCGCTGAGCCAGACCGCCGAGGGCTACCTGCAGGCGTGCCAGTATCAGCTGGTGGCGTGGCAGCCGTGGACCGACACCACCCTCAAGGAGGCGACCCGGCTCAATCGCCCCGTGGCGGTCGATGTGGGCGCGTTCTGGTCTGGATATTGCGCCCGAATCGGGCGCGAACTCTATCAAGATTCGGGCGTGGCGGATCTGCTCAAGCGCGAGTTTGTGCCCATCAAGCTCGATGCGGACGCCTCGCCCAAACGCGCTCGCACCTTGCGCCTGATTGCCCAGTCGCTCAACTTACCCGCGCGCGAACCGCTCGTGGTGATTTTCACACCTGATGGCAAGCCCCTCACGGCGGGGGCGCCCGAAACCCGCGCGGAGCTGATGCGCCTGCTGGAAGAGGTGAGCCTCGCCTATCGCAACACCCCCGCGGAAGTTAAGGCGCGTGCCCAGCAGCTGGAGAATGAACTCATTGCCCGCTGGGTGCGTGCAGGGACGCCCGTGCCGTTCCGCTCAACGGAGATTCAGCGACTGAATGAGGAGCTGCTGAATATACTGGAACACCGCGAGCCGACCGACTTCCGCCAACCCCCGCCGTACTGGCTCACGCATAGCGAGTGGCTGATGTGGCTGACCGAGCGGGGTGACCAACGGGCGCGTGCCCTGCTTCTCAAACGGCTCGATGAGCTGAGGCGCAGTCCGCTCTGGGACGCTCGGCAGGGCGGGTTCCACACTTTGCGGGAGGGTTTAGACGCCGATAGCAAGCCCTTGGGTGGGAAGCGACTGATGGAGAATGCGCGCCTGCTCAGCCTCTATGCGCGTGCGAGCCGAATCGAACCAGGGTTGCGTGCCGTTGCGGATGCCCTTCTGGATTTTCTGCGGTCTCAGCTTTGGCAGGAGCGTCCGCCCGGTTTTCGCGCCAGCGTCGCGCCCCGCCGACGCCCCATGCCGATGGCGCAGAGCCTGCCCCAACCGAAGGTGGACGCGACCCTCTATGCCGACGGGAACGCGCTCGCCGTTATCGCCCTGCTGGACTACGCCTCTGCGGTTCGGAGCCGCGATGCGAAGGAGGACGCCCGTGCACAGTGGGCGTTGCAATCAGCGGCGCGCGTGATGGAGACCCTGCGCGGCTTGCGTACCTTCCGCGGCGACCTCTATCACTCCTCACGCCGTCAGGTGTCCGACTGGCTACCCGATTTGGCGCTGGTGGCACGCGCTGCCATCCGCCTCTATCAGCATCAGCGTTCCGAGCGCACCCTCCAATTTGCACGCCAGCTGCTGGAGCTGATTGAAGCCGAGTATCGCGACCCGACAGGCGGCTACTACGATGTCGCGCAGGGCAAGCGTTGGGCAGGTTGGACACTCATCCCGATGCGCCTCTCGGTTGATATGGAACTGCCCGCCGATAACGCGCTGGTCGCAATCGCACAGATTGAGTTCGCCCAAGCATTGCAAGAGCGAAGGGCGAGAGGCGAAGGGCGAATGGGGGAGCAAGGGACGGTTGCGCGTCCCGATGTGTGGCGGAATCGAGCCGAGCGCACCTTGCAGGTGATGCTGGGCGACCGCCCCGATGACCCCCAACAGTTTGTCGGCTTCGCCCTCGCTGTGAATATGTTTTGGGTATCTTTTAAAGACCTCTGACCTGTCCAACAAGTCTGACAAGTCTGACAAACCCGATAGGGCAGAACCGAGGAGACAATACCGATGACCATTCAGATATTAGGCACGGCGGCGGCGGAGGGCATCCCAGCACTCGGCTGCAACTGCGAGGTGTGCCGAACCGCGCGGGAACGGGGCGGAAAAAACATCCGCTCGCGCTCCGGCGCCCTCATCGACAACCTCTTCAAAATCGATTTTGGTCCTGACACGCTGTATCACATCCATCGCGAGCGGCTGAACCCGACCGATTGGCGGTTTCTGGTCTTCACCCATTCGCACCATGACCACTGCGCCAGCGAGGAGATGCAGTACCTTCTGCCGGGCTTCGCGCCACCCGAAACCGCACGCAACCTGCGCATTTTCGGCAACGCCGCGGTCAAAGCGAAGGTGGAAAGCGTGGTCGCCTACACGGGATGGCGACTGGAATGCATGCTCATTCGCCCTTTCGAACGCTACAGGCTGGGCGAGTACACGCTTATCCCCATTCGCGCCACGCATATGACGGAAGTGCCCGATGAGGAGGCGCTGAATCTCATTATTGAGCGCGACGGACAACGCCTGCTCTATGCCTGCGACACAGGCTGGTATCCCGACGCGACATGGGAATTTCTATCGGGTGTGGAGCTGGATCTGCTGATACTGGAGTGCAGTTCTGGCTTCCTGCGTAGCGATTACAGCGGTCATCTCGATTTCGACGGCTGTATCGAGGTGGTGAACACTCTGCGGAAGATGGGCACATTGCGCCCCGATTCGCAGGTAGTGCTGACCCACTTCTCACATAATGGAGGCGCACTGCATGAGGAGCTGGAGGCACGCGCGGACCCGCATGGTATGCTCATCGGCTGGGATGGCATGCGACTTACCTTATAGGCGTGGGATGACCACGCGCCACTTGCGGGCTGGAAGGGCGTCTAATGGACAGGAGGCGACAAGAGAGCGGAGACGATGAAACCGATCTGTGTGGAGTGGGAAGAGCGATTGAGTTTGTATGTGGACGGTTTGCTGAACCCGTTCGATGAGAACGCGGTGGAGGCGCACCTGTCGCGTTGTGAGGCGTGTCGGTCGGCGGTCGCGCTCTGGCGCGAGATTGGTCAGAGCGTGCGTCGGTTGCCCCGCGAGTTGCCGCCGCCCGATTTGCGTGCCCGCATCCTTGCCAGCACGACCCGCAAGCCCAGTTTTGTTCAACGATTACGCTTGGGCTGGTGGCAGTTGGCGCCCGCGCTCGGAGTGGGACTGCTGTTGGCATATTGGACATTACCCCGCTCAGATTCACGCCCCACGCCTATGGCGAGCCAGCCCACGCCCGCCGTGATGAGCGGTTCCGACAGGTCAACCATGTCCGACTCGTCTGACCTGTCGGACTTGCCGGACTTGTCTGACATGTCCGAGCGCATGAGTCAGCCCCGCCCGCCACAGATGGAGACTCGCCCTGCCGATTCGGACACGCGCGTGGTAATTGTGGTACAACCTGCGTCTGCGCCGCGCTGGCAGGAGCCGTCGCCCCGTTGGGTAATTAGCCCACGCGCGCCTGCCCCCTTCAGCCCAAGTGGAGGCGCGAGCGTCGCGTCCACTTCCGAGACCGTTGCTATCTCTGCCCCGCGAGAAGGTGTCTTGCTCAGTGGCACGCCCAGTTCGTCGCCCTTGCTTACGGAGGTGGCTGACCTGCCCGTACAGACCGAACCAGAGAAGGCGCCAGGGCTAACAAGCGCACCCGAACGCCCCAACACGAATACCGCCACGCCTTCCGATGCCGAAAAACTCGCCCTGATCCGCTGGTCTGAGCAGTTCAACCGTCAGCTCCAGCAGGAGAACAGCAACTTGCGCCTGAAACAGGCAACCCGCACCCAGCGCGATTCGCGCTTCTTTGTGCCCATTCTTTCATGGAATATTAAGTAGTTCAGACCCGTCCGACCCTGTCCGACCGTCGGACCCGTCGAACCCGTCGAACCTGTCCGACTCGTCTGAGCTGTTCAAAAGGAAGTGAGACCGGGTGTCAAAAGGGTGGTGGCTTGGTGCAGTCATGGTGGGGCTTGCGCCGCTGATGTGGGCGCAACAGCCTGCAAACACGCCGCTACCTCTCAGCGGGGTAGCAGGCTCTGCAAAGGCGTCCGCTGGATCCGAACCAGCCACCATCGGGCAATCGGCTGCTGACCTCCTGCCGGGCAACGGCACGCGCGGCGGCTACCTCCTGCGCTATGCGCCCGTCATTCCGAACTCGGAAAGCGTCTATGTGGACGGCAGACGCTTGACACGCGACACGGACTACTGGATCGATTATAGCAACGGCACGCTCGCCTTCGCCATGCCCATCCGCCGCCTCTCCGCGATTCAGGTGTATTATCGCTATGACCCGCAGGGGCGACGCGAAGGCGCGGTCAGTGCGCTCCCCATCTTCGCCCTCTCGCTGGGTTCGCACGGGAGCCTGAATGTGCTGTTCACACCCGATATGGCAGAGACCGCCCAGAACGGCACCGCCTATCGGCTCAGCGCGTACGGTCTGCAAAATGCCCTGCGACTGGGTAGCAACACTACCCTTGATGGGTATCTCTTCATCAGCACGCGCCAGCAGATGGCGAACCGCGATGGGCTGAACCATTCGGCACAGACCGCATCCACCCCATCCGAGCAAAGCCAGTTCATCTATCAGACCCTGCAGATGCAGACGGGTGGACTGCGCGTGCGGGCGTCCTATCAGGACATCGGGCGCGGGTTCAGCCCGACGAAACTGCTCGGCACACAGCCCACCCTCGACGCGAACCAACTCCGCCTCTGGGAGAAACAGAAAGGTCTCAAGCGGTTCGATTACACCATCGGGCTGACCCCCTTCCGCAACGCGGGGCTGGAATGGAGCAGACTGCACATTCAGCACGGCAAAAGCACCATCGAACAGCAACTGCTGAAGTTCCAGAGCCAGCATCTGAACCTATCTTGGAGCCGACGCAAGCCGGGACGCGATTTCGAACGGTTTGGCGACCTCGCCGACCCCGACACGCCACACTGGCAGCGCGAGCGCGGTATCACCCGCGAGACACTGATGGGCAGCCTCTCGCTTGCGCCCAACAGCACCTTCAACTTCAGCCAGCTGAACCTTACCGAAGGCACAGGGCGCATCGAACGCTTTCTCTACGGGCTGGATATGCCCTGGCTCAAGGTGAATCGGCTGGAGCAGGAGGTCAGCACGGATTTCAAACGATTCAGCGACTTGGGCGACCCGGAGAAGGGCAACTGGGCACGCGAGGCGGGGCTGAAACGCACCACGACCACCGTGCAGATGACCCCCAAAGGGCTGAACCTGACCGCCTCCGAGACCCAGCTGCGCTCGCCTACGGGCGAAATGGAGTGGCAACGGCTGAAGGTGGAGACCTCCGCTGTCAAGGTGGAGCATATCCACCGCGCGATAGACCCACAGTTCGGGCGGTTGCAAAGCCTTGCCCCCCAGGAGCTTCAGCAGATGGCGCAAGAGACCCGCCAGTTCCACGACCCGACCAACACCCAGCCGCTCAAGCCAGAGGAAGTTCAGCAGTCGCTGAAAGAGGCGGGGCTGGAGCGCACCTTCCAGCGTGCCAAGATTCAACCCACCAAAGACCTCACCCTGCAGGTCAAGCGGTTCGAAATTGCCGATCGGGGCGGGCAGGGCACGGTGGAGGGCATCTCCTATCAGCTCAAGACGCCAAGCCTGCAGGTGCGCGTCGCGGAGCGGGACATCTCGCCCCAGTTCGGTCGCCTGCGCGACCTGACCCCCATCGAGCAGTTGCTCTTCCGCAACGAGCAGGGCATCCGTCGCTCCGATTGGGACGCGGCGCTCATCACCCCGCGCCTGGGGCTGGCAGTTGCGCATATGCGAGCGCAGGCGATTAATGCAGAGCTGAGTCGCTGGAGCTCGCGCCTAATCCATCCCCGGCTCGAAATCACCTACAACCGCCGCCATGTGGATGCCGATTTCGCCCGCGCCCAGGACTTAGCCGACCCAGAGCGCGACCTGCTCGCCCAACTGCGCGGCTTCGACCAGCACGACTGGAGCCTGCGCTTGAAACCCAGCCGCACCCTGCAGATGGAAACCTTCCTGTTCGACGCGAAGAATCCTATCGAGGGGATAGGCAATCATCGCCAGCGCACGCGCCTCGTGTGGCAACCCAGCCGCCAGCTCACCCTCGGACGCCAGCAGGAGGAGTACCGCTCCCAGCAGCTCGCCAACAACCTCTATCAGGATGAATATGAGCGCAACGACCTGCACTATGTGCTCGGCTTCGGGCAACTGAACGCCTATCAGGAGCGACGGCAGATAGGTGGCACGCGGGCGAACCCACTCTACCAATACACCGATTACTATCGCCTGCAGAGTCGCGAGGGACGCCCACTCCAGTTCGCGTTGGAACAGCGCAACACGCGCGCGGTGGGCGCGGTCAGCGAGCGGTTCCGCCTCTATCAAACGGGCTACACGCTGACCAACCGGCTGAAACTCACCTTTGCCCATGCCGAAGCACAGCGCGAGGGCGCACCCGACGAGAGCGGACAGCAAATCGGGCTGGAGTACCAGATCCGCAAGGGCACGACCCTCACCTTCGCCGAATCGCGCAACGCGAAGGAGGGCACAAACGGCACACGCACCCTCTCCGCCGGGCTGACCCAATCGGCATGGGGCGTGCTGGCTATCGGCGGCACCTATCAGGAGTGGCGCATCGACCGCACCCAGACCAAAGCGCAGAGCCAAGTCACCATCCAGAGCGCGCGCCCCTTCGATCTCCTCTTCCTGAAAGGTCTCCAGTTCGATTTCCGCTATGGCGCGTTAGCCGACCGCGGTCTGTGGCAACAGGAGAACAAGCACTTCACCATGCAGGCGACCGCTTTCGGGCACGCGCTCAAAGGTGGCTATGTGGGCGTCTATGTGCCCGGTCAAGGGCGCGCCATCGACCGCTACTACCAGATCGAGTCGCCCGCGCCTCGTCCCTCCTCTGCCCTGCGCTATTCGCTTCTTTACAAGGTGCGCACCTATCAAGACGGACGGCTGTTCCTCATCCGCCAGTACCATCTGGAATACAAGTTGAGCCAGACGCTGAGCATCCTGCACGATTTCCAGACCCATCCGGAGCAGGGCAACCCGAATGTGGTGCTGGGTTCGATTCTTCAGCCGACGGGCTTCTCGGCGTGGACGCTGGAGTGGACGCTCAAACCGCAGGTCGCCCTGCGAGGCGATTACCGAATTGAGTGGAACGACCAGCAGGGGCGACGCATTAGGCGCGGCGGAATCAGCCTCACAGGTAACCAGACCGATGGCGTGAACTACGCCGTCGGCTATCGCGTCGATTCGGAGCTGTTCGGCGGGCGCAAGACCACTGCCCACACCTTCTATCTCTCCACCGAGCGCAAACTGAACGCCGACCACTACCTGATGCTGGGCATCCAGTGGACGCATTACGAGCATCGTGCCGACCCCAGCATCCGTCGCGACCAGCCGCGCCTCGTGCTGGAGCTAAGACGCCCCTTTTAGCGCAGTACCTCCACCACCGTGATGGAAAGCGGCGGCAACATCAGGCGCAACGAACTACCCCTCATCGACACCCGGCGACTAACGGGCGATTTGCGCTGTTGGTCGTGAGCGATGCCGTACTGGTGCAGGAATGCCTGACTCGCAGGCGGCGCGTTGCGCAGCTCGATATAGGCGCTGATGGTGAGCGCCCGCGCCTTGTTGATAATCAGCAGGCGGGGACGCCCGCCGTCCGCACGCTTCACCGCATAGAGGCTCACCAGCGGATAGGTGCTGGTCGTTCGCACCAGCACATCGCCCGGTCCCGCGAACCGACGCAGTAAATCGAACGCATGGAAGGTGGGGTAGGGCGTGTTGAGCGGGTCGCCCACGCCCGACGACGCGCCTGCCGAGAGCACGCCATAATCGCCCCAATTGCGCCAACCGTAAAGCGTCGGGCTGTTGTTGTTCGATGGGTCAGTGCCGTTGTGCAAATCCCACCACATGAACGCCGATGCGCCCCGCATCACAACCTGACCCCACGAATCGGCAAGATAGAGCGCGTTCACAAGGCTGGTCGTCTGCTTGCCCGGATGGGAGGAGACCGCATTATTCTCCGTGACAAAAATCTCCACGCTTTCGCCCGCCGTGCCCAGATAGTCGCGCAGAATCTGGCGGGCACGGTTCAGAATCTCGGTCCAGTCGCGCGTCGAGTGGAGCAGGTTCGCGTCGTCCTCGCGTCCGGGGTTCTGCGGATAGTAGTGAATATCGTAGAAATCGGGCGTCACATTCAGGTCGCGCAGGGTTTTGAGCAGAACCGCTGACCAGCCGTTGACCGTCTGACCCGTGCGCGGATTGGTCACGCTAATACGCTGAGGGAAGTCGGTCTCGCTCCAAGTGCCCACCACACCCACCTTGATAGTAGGGTCGACCGCTTTCATCAGCTGGATGGCGTCGCGGGCGAACTGGGCATAGGTGTAGGCGTCATGGGGAAAAGTGTGGGTGTCATACTCCCAACTGCCGTAGCACTCGTTGCCGATAATCCAGTAGCGCACATTGCCCCCGCGCGTGATATTGGCATACTGCACCCAATCGCGCGCCTCCTGCGGTGTGCCCGAGCCATAGTTGACCGTGATGACCTTCTGGGCGCCCAGTTGGTTCGCCACGCTCAGGAACCCATCGGTGTTCGTGCCGTAGGTAGTGCCTGTGCGACGATTGCGGTTGTTCGCCCAGTCATACTCATCGCTTGTCGAGCCGCCCGGAAAGCGCAGCGCGAGAAAGCCCGCCCGCTTCATCATGCTCACAGTGCCCGTCAGCGTGAGGTTCCAGTCCCATGTGGCGACATTGATGCCGAAAAGCAGGGGCGTTAGCGTGCGCACGGGCTGGCTCATATCGGCGGTGAGGGTAGCGGACGCAGGCACAGTGGCGCGCACGAGGCGAATATCGTCCAGATAGAAGGTGGGCACGCTCTGCCCGCGCCGCTCGATGAAGTAGATATCGGTCAGACGCACACCCTGCGACACGCCCAAATCGCTGAGCGGAACCTGTACCCGCACCCACTGGTTTGGAGGAACGGTGAGATAGTTCGTGATGGGCACGGCAGGGCGCTCACTCCCGTTCACCGCCGCCATCACCGAAAACTGCTGACCGCCCGTCGAACCGCCATGCACCCAGAACTCCAGATAGGTGAACCCCGTCGTGTCGACACCCCAGCCGTGATGGAAACGGACAGCCGTCCAAGGCGTCAGGTTCGCACGAATCGAGTATTGATAGGAACGCACAGGGCTAGTGTTGCGCATATCGCGCGACGCCCACGACCAATCGTCCCACTGCCCCGCAGGATAGTCCAGATAGATAGGCAGGTGCGCATGCTCATCGGCATACGCCAGCACACCGAACATCATGCTCATCAGACAGAGGGTGAACCCCTTCATCCTTATCCCCTTGCGGTTTGAACCGCTTCAAACCCACTGGCTATATTATAGCATGGATGCCGTGAAAGGCTTTCAAGGCACTTTTGGGACAGGTCGGGGTAGTGGATTTTTGGTGGTGGCTATCTCGATGTCGTGCTTGCCCGTTTCTGGGTTAAGCGCTGAGATTGTATCATGCTCACCCCGTTCCACCCCGAACCAGCAGGAGGATGCCTGCCGCTTGGGGGAATAACTCTTTGCATTCTGGTCTTCTTCGCGCAGGGCACTCGACGCGCGCGTATTCGGTAAAATAAAAAGGAAGCCCCGATCGCACGGGAGACTAATCAGGAGGCGATGGCTATGCGAGTTGGCATTTTGACAGGTGGGGGCGACTGCCCCGGTCTCAATCCCGCGATACGGGGCGCAACGCTGCGCCTGATACGCGACGGTCATACGCCCATCGGCATCCAGCACGGCTGGCGCGGGCTGGTGGACGGGATGACCGTGCCTCTCAGTGTTGAGCGCGTGGACGAAATTATTCGGGAGGGCGGCACGATTCTGGGCACCTCCCGCACGAACCCGTTCAAGCAGGAGGGCGACCTCCAACGCTTGCTGGACAACTACCACGCCTTGCAACTGGACGCGCTAATCGCCATCGGCGGGGAGGACACGCTGGGCGTCGCCTACCGCCTCTATAAGGAGCATGGATTGCCCATCGTGGGCGTGCCGAAAACGATGGACAACGACCTGAGCGGAACCGATTTCACCTTCGGCTTCGATAGCGCGGTCTCGGTCGCGGTGGAGGCGATGGATCGCTTGCGTGACACTGCCAAATCGCACGCGCGCGTGATTGTGCTGGAGGTGATGGGGCGACACGCCGGCTGGGTCGCGCTCTATGCCGGGATAGGGGGCGGGGCAGACTGGATTCTCATCCCCGAAGTGCCCATCAATCTGGAAGAGATGTGCGACTACCTGCGTCAGCTCTACGCGAGCGGCAAGCGGTACGCGCTGGTGGTCGTCTCGGAAGGGGTGGAACTGCCCTTTGAACATGACGGTCAGCCCATCGCCACGGATGACTTCGGGCATCCGGTGCTGCGCGAGCGGGCGGTCGGCGCACGCATCGCGCACAAGATCGAGGAGATGACCGGCTTCGAGACGCGCTATGCGGTCATCGGGCACATCCAGCGGGGTGGACCGCCCACCGTGTTCGACCGCGTGTTGGCGACCCGACTGGCGTTGAAGGCGGCGGAACTGGTGCATGAAGGGCGGTTCGGGTTGATGTCCGCCCTGCGCGGCACCGAGATTGTGGCGGTGCCCCTGGAGGAGGTGGTGCGCGCCCCGAAGTTAGTGCCCCGCGAGTTCTACGAGCAGGCGCGCCAAATCTTTCAGCGGATACATTATCAGCCCCAGCCACAGGGCAGCGGAACGCCGTAGGGGCGCCCAACCCGTTAGTGGGCGCGCCTGCAACTCCGCCACAATCGCCCGCACCACCTGCGGGTGGTAGCGACCACCTGCATTCGCTTCCAATTCCATCAGCGCGTACTCGTAACCCGAATGCTGGGCAATCTCCATCAGGTCGTTGAGCGTGGCAAGCAGATGCGCACTGAGTGGTGCATCGGGCTGTTGGGAGTGGTCCACATGGTGCAGGCGTACAAGGGGTGCCACTGCGCTCAGCCCCGGAATCTGCTCCACAATCCCCGCGCCAATTTCCGCATGGCGCGCCAGGGTCAACTCCTCCATCGGGGAGAGCGGGGTCGCCTTGTTCAGCAGGGCGTAGGGGATGCTCACCATGCCAATATCGCGCAGGTAGACCGCCAGTTCGAGCCGCTTGCGCTCCTCCCCGTCAATCCCAAGCCGCGCCGCGACCGCCAGCGCAAGCCGTGCCATCAGCTCTGTGTCGCCATAGCGCCCCTGCGTGCGCAGTTCAATCGCTTTCGCGAACGCCCGCAGGCTCTGACAGCGCCAGCGATGGAGCTGAGCAGGCAAAAACACAAACGCATAATAGCCCAGCGCGCCCACCGAAACCAGCACAACGCCCAAGCCTATCCAAAGGGTGTCCATTGCCCAGCCCGTCCGACCTGTTTGACCTGTCCGAATATGGACTGCCACTCCTGCACCACTTGCTCGAAGACCGTTACGACCTGCGGGTCAAACTGCGTGCCCGCACCGCGTCGCAGCTCCTTCAGTGCCTCTTCGATGCTCAACACACGACGGTAGGGACGCTGTTGACTGGGTGCCTCGCCCCCTATCATCGCATCGAAGGCGTCCACCACCGCAATAATGCGTGCTTCCAGCGGAATCTGGTCCCCTTTGAGACCGTAGGGATAGCCTTTGCCGTCGGGTCGCTCATGGTGATAGGCAATCCAGGGCACAATGGGGTTCAGAAAGGGCACATCGCTCAGAATCTCTGCGCCCAACTGCGGATGGCGCTGGACCTGCTCCCACTCGCGGGCAGTGAGCCTGCCGGGCTTGTTCAGGATGCGCTCGTCCAGCACCGTTTTGCCCAAATCGTGCAGAAGTGCCGCCTCGTATACCAACTCACAGCGTTCAGGTGGCAGTCCCAGCCGCTCCGCGACCTTACGCCCCCACTGCGCCACGCGCTGGAGATGACCCCCTGTGTAGGGATGTGCCCGCTGAATCAGAAAGCCGAGACTACGAATGGTCTGATGATACAGTTCGTGCTGGCGCGTGTACAAGATAAATGCCTGGCGCAGTGCCAGATAAGGCACCAGCACGGTGAGGGAGCCGACGAAGCCGTAGAGATGGAGCATCGCCATCAGCAGGAGGCTCAAGGGAAACATCGGCAGGGTTTCGCGTGGCAGATCGAGCAGCGATTCACGCAGGACCCACGACAGGCGCACGCCCTCCGCCAGCGCCACGGTTACCGAGACCAGCAGAATATTGATCAGGCTATAGACCATGAGTGTGCCCAGCAGTGCCATTCCAGCGTTCAGTGGCGAGGCGAGGAATGTCTCCCCAATACCACTTTTGACCAGCTCTTGCCAGCCTCCTGCTCCCCCCGCGCACAGCACGCTCTGAGCCGTGTTGAGCCAGACCCAGCGCAGATGGGACTGTTTGAGCCGCGCGGTGAGCAAGCCCGCGCCAAAAGTCACCGCCGCATCGAGCCAGACCCCCATCTGCCAGCCATACAACAGGATGACCGCGACCACAACGGGCGTGCTGACGCTCATCCAGATGCCCCGATCGGTGTAGCCGTGTCGCAGGGGGTAGCGGATGAGCAGGAGTTCCGCCAATAGCGCGACCGCGCTCAGTCCCAGGAGCAGGGGTAAATGCCCGCCCTGCCGAATGGGGCTACCTGCCACAATCAGAATCACCAATGCAATAAGCGACAGGGGTGCGCTCCAGAGCCAGTACCGCCGTCGCAATTGCTTTCGCTGACGCGCTGCCATTTCCGCAATCGTAGCACGGGCGTCCCGCGTAGCACGAGCGTCTCGCTCGTGCAGTGCTTGCTTGGGCGAGACGCCCAAGCCACTGTAGCACGGGCGTCCCGCCCGTGAAATCGTGGCTTGGGCATCTTGCCCATCTTGCCTTGTGAGCGAGACGCTCAGGCTACAGGTGAATAGTGGTCAGGCAGATGGAGCGCACCACCTCGCTTTCAGCGCGGCATGCCGTTTACAGGTTCGGCATCCTCATCTGTGCTTGCTGTACCTCGCGCTCCAGCGGATCGTCCCAGCGGTGCGGGTAGTAGACCCTCTTTGCGCTGGCGACCGCCATCATCGCGACGAGCGCAGCCATCAGAACGAGCCACCGTTTCATCTGCTGTCCCTCCTGTTTAGAGTGATCAGCCGCTCGGTTTCCGCTCCGCTTCTGCGCTCGCACCTGCCTGACAGGGCGCACCTACAGGCTATGCGCCCTCCATCACAGACTCCTAACTCGTTTTTCTGCCGCCCCCTTCTTCCTGCCCAAGACAGAGGCTACGGCTCCTGCGCTAGCTCTGGCGCGGCGTTCATCATCACCGCCACTTCGGGCGCCGGCTCGAAATCGCTGGGGAAAGTGACCACCCGCCGATTAATCGCATCGAGGGTTGCCAGCGCGACAGCTCGATAGATATCTTGGCGCACCAGGGCGCTACCCACCAAGAGATCCTCGCCATTATCCCGCACGGCGCTCACCAGCACCACGGCTACAGGATACCCTGCCAGCACCGTGCTCGTCGACACATCCTCCAGCCCGAATCGCTCATGCAAGCCGTGTGCCAGTTCGACCGCACGCAGGGTCGCAAGGGCGACCAGTCGGGGCAACTGAGTGCTGGCGCGTACTCCGGACGCCGTGCCCCGATAGACATGACCGCCCCGCTCCACAAAGACCGAGACATTTGCCCGCGTGCCTTCTTGGCTGATTTGCACATCGAGCCAGCGCAGGCGCGAGGGGGAGTGCCAGCGAGACCCGCCTTTCTGCGCGACGCTCACCTTGCGGTGGTCGACGCCGATCCCGAAATGCGCCATCAGCGCCGACTCGACATCGCGTACCACCTGCTTCGGGTTCCTATCGCTTTCCACCAGCAGGTGAATTTCCTGAATGATGCCCTTTTCATCCGCAACCACCCGCGCGCCACATACACCTTTTAGCTCGCGCAGTGCGGCTTCGATCTGGGCAGTGTTCCAGCGGCGCTCCACCATTTCCGCCTCCCTACCTGCCATCTAAACGGGTGCATTCTGCCGCACAGCCATGGCACCACGCATGGGGTTGCGCTTCAAGGCGACTACGCCTATTATACATCATCCACTACGCGATTCCTGCTTTTTCTCCTGCTATTTTTCAGGATTTTCGCTCCCGAATCCCAGATTCCTGCTTAATACGAATGCAAAAAGGGATCGATAGCCCCAATACGCTCGCCATCCGCCGAATCCTGCCCGTTGGGTATCATCTCATGAACAGCAGACGAGAGCAAGCCTTGCGATTTTGAATACTTATCATCTGGGTACAGCAAGCGAGCATATTTATCCTAAGAGCCCGGGTGGCGGAATGGCAGACGCGGGGGACTTAAAATCCTCTGGGGATAACCCGTGCGGGTTCGAGTCCCGCCCCGGGCACAAATCCCATCCGTTGAGAAGCACTCCTTGGTATTAGAAGCGGTCAGCGTTTGCTGTCATGGGGGTTGGGGACCTCACCGAACGGTTTGTGTGGGATGGGCTTGCCGAGCCGCGCCCGCTCGCGCATCAGCTCTTCAGGGGTCGCAGCGGGCATCTCGATCGCCTGTTTATCGAATCGCGCGGCGGTCATGATGCTTGGCACATTGAGAGTGAAAAACATACCCGCGTAGAGAATCAGATAGCCCAGCACGCCCACTCGTGCCAGCGTTTTGACCGTGCGCGGGCGATGCCGACGCCCCCACTCGATAATCACCACAGGCGCAAGCACCAGCACCAGTTTCGCCAGCGTGAAAGGCACCAAGCCATGCTCCAGATAGTAGCGCATAATCGGATTGCCTTCCTCTGCCAGTCCGCGCGTCAGCAGAGCAATCGTGGTCAGCAAATCCGCCACACAGACCAGAATAATTGCCCAGCTCTCCGCGCAGAGCCACTCACGCCATCGCCGCATGGTTTGCCTCCACAGGGGGGTTATTCCATAAAACGGCGACTCCGTCAACGCCTTCAGGTATCTTTTGGGCGATGCACTGGTACATCTTGGACGAGGCGAAGCGCCCGCAGACAGGCAGATTTGTGGCGGTGGCGGTGGCGTTCAACGAGCTGGAGGCGACCCTCCTGCGTGACTACCTGGTGGAGCGCCATATTTTGACCTATGTTCCGCCCGCCACGCTTCCCTATCCGCTTATCGACAAAATCTATATCTGGGTTCCGCTTGAGAAAGCGCAGGAGGCAGTCGCCCTGCTGGAGATGCTTACTAACGGATGGCAGGAGGAACCAACGGATGAGAGCGAATGAGCCAGTGGGTGTGGTGGGTGCAGGCTCATGGGGCACCGCGCTCGCGTGGGTGCTGGGACAGAAGGGCATCCCTGTGCGCCTGTGGGGACGCAATCGCGAGCAGATGGCACAGATAGCGCGTGAACGGGTGAACCGCCGCTATCTGCCCGACCTCGTTCTGCCGGAGAACATTTTACCTTGTACCGAGCTAAGTGCACTGAACGAGTGCCCTCTGCTCATTCTGAGTGTGCCCTCTGGCGCGATTCGGGAGGTTGCCCCACGCCTGCCGAACACCGACCCGCTCTGGGTAATTGCAGCAAAAGGGCTGGAACCCGACACGGGCAAACGGCTCAGTGAGGTGGTGCAGGAGACAGGGGTCGTCTCCTTAGAGAATCTCGTCGTGCTGTCGGGACCGAATCTGGCGGTGGAAATCGTGCGGGGTATCCCGACCGCCACGGTCGTCGCCTCCACCAACCCCGACGCAGCGGCACAGGTACAGCAACTGTTTATGACCCCTACCCTGCGCGTCTACACCAACGACGATATTATCGGGGTGGAGCTGGGGGGCGCGCTCAAAAATGTGTATGCGATTGGCGCGGGCGTGAGCGATGGATTGGGCTTCGGGGACAACACCAAAGGCGCACTGCTCACGCGCGGATTGGCAGAGATGATGCGGTTAGGCTCAGCGATGGGCGCGTGTCCCGAGACCTTTATGGGGCTGACGGGCGTGGGCGACCTGTTCGCCACCGCCGCGAGCAAACTGAGCCGAAACTATCGGCTGGGCTACGCGATTGCTCAAGGCGCATCGCCTGCCACCGCCCTCCAGCAACTTGGGCAGGTCGCAGAGGGCTACTCCACTGCGCTGGTCGCCGAGAAGTTAGCCCGTCAGTATGGCGTGGAGATGCCCTTGCTGAGCGCGATTGCCAGCCTTCTGCGCGGCGAGCGTGATGTGCGCGACGCCCTCCAGAGCCTGATGACCCGTCCGCCCAAAGGCGAGCGCGAGTTCCGATTTGTGAGATTATAGAATGTACTATTCCATCCGCCTACTAAGCGTGGCTCCACATCTATTCTGCACTGGTCTCCCCACCGATGCCCAGCAGGAAGTAGCCCGCGGCGAGGCTGGTGGCGCGTAGGCGCAGGGCACGCACGGGCTTATCGGGGTGCGGGTTTTGCCAGCGCAGTAGACGCAGGCGCACGCGCTGAGGCGGATTGCCAACGAGACGGCTCCACACGGGTGGCGACTCGATAGCGGGATAGGGGTCACTCCACGCCCGCACATGCACCCCATAGAGCAAGGGTAGCTCCGCCCGTGAGCCATCCTCATACTCCAGCATCAGGCGGGCGACCTCCTCGTTGCGCTCCACCTGCCAGCCCGCGGCATGCAGGAAATAGAGGGCTTGTACCTTGCCCTGCAGGGAGATGACCACCTCACGCGGATAGCGCGACGGCTCGCCCGGCGCACGCGGGCTGAACAGCATCAGCGTGTTTGGCTGGTCAGGGGTATCGGCAAGTTGGAACAGATGCCCTTGCAGGCGTGCCCGCCCCAGCGGCAGCTCCTGAAATGCAATCGCGTCTAACTCATTCAGGCGCAGGTTGTATGCCAAGCGTAGATCAATGAGGAACCCCGCTCGCGCTCTCAGCGGCACCGCCTCACGCCAGTAGCGCTCGTGGAAGAACTGCTCAATGTCAAAGGGCAACTGCTCAGGCGGGGGCGCGTCGCCATTCCACGCATAAATCCCTGCCAACACATAGGCAAGGAACTGTTCGGGCGCGTCACGCAACGACTGCTCTGTGAGCGAATAGCCTGCCCAAGTGCTTTGGAGCAAGCCGTCGATGCGTCGCTGACGCGCGGACTGCGCGAAGGTGTGGATATTGCGCGGGTTGTACCATGTGGTCGCGATTAGGTGTCGGAAGCCTGCCCGACGCAACACATCGAGGCTTCGATAATTTTCGGGTTCGGTAGGTGTGTAGTGCCAGTCGCACAGAAACAGTTCGGGAGCAGGTTTGGGTGCGTCCGCGACGGCTTTGAGCACCTGCTCGCGCGTGAAGCGGGCGATCTTGGCGTCGGCGGCGTTCGCTGCGCCGTCATGGGCTTCGCCCCGCGCAAGCAACATATCGCTCCAGAGCATCACTTGCTCTATGCCCCGCGCCTGCAGCTCGTTCACCAGCCAGCGGAAATGCTCGCTGAAGAGTTGGGCGACGCTCGCGTCTCGACATTCGGGGCTGTAGGGGAACCGCCCGCGCAGGGTCACCTCATCCAGACCCAGATGGAACGCACGGCACGGGAAAATCGCCAGCACTTCATCGAACAGTCGGCGCAATAGATGCCTCGACGCCTCGCGGCGGGGGCAAATCGCCCACGGCGTGTCGGGATCCTCCGCCAGTTCGATATTTGCATTATTGCGAAAGATCCAGTACATATGCCCCAGCGACTGCAACAGCGGGATGGGTTCCAGCTGGTTCGCCTGCGCCAGCGCGACTATCTCGCGCAGGTTCGCCTTCGGCACGGAGAATTCCACCCACGCGGGCTTAATCGCCTCCCACTGGCTGTAGCCACACTCGACCACCAGCCGATTGAACTTCAGATTGGCGATCAGGTTGCCAACGAGCCGCTGATGGAACTCCTTTTGCGTGCCGCCGAACAGATGCACGCCCCGCCAGAGCAGGTCGGGATAGTCGATAATCGTGATGGGCGCAATCTCCAGCCCGGCGGGAGTCGGCTGGAGCAGTTGAATCAGCGTCTGAACGCCATAGAACGCGCCTTCGGCAAATCGCCCGATAATCAGGACGCGATGGGACTCCACCCTGAGCATATAAGCACCTGCGCGGTCGGGCAGAGGGAACTGCCGTTGGAGCGCACGGCTGCCACCGATAAAGATGGCTTGGGTTTCTTGAACAGCAACCTCCAATCCGTAGCGAGCCAATTCTTGGGCGAGTGCGTTTGCCGAAGGGCGATACTCTTCGCTTTCGATGGCGACCTGCACGCGCTTGCCGGGCGACAACCTGAAGGGCGCACCCTCGCCTCGCCAGATAATCTTGGGCGGGGGTATCAGGGCAGGCTCGCGCGGCGTGGGCAGCCAGCGGTCCGCGACCAAGTCGACGGGCGCGTTCAATGCCAGTGGTGATGTGCTCTGCGCCATCAGCACGCTCCAGAGCGTCAGCCAGCCCAAAACAAGACTTAGCCTACGCATCCCTGCTTATGGTCCCGACGGTCGTATCCGCTGACGCACGCGCCGCTCGCCCGACGAGCTAATCGTCTCCTGCATCTGGGAGATGCGCCCATCTTTCTGAATCTGGAACGTGATGTGCGTCTCGACCGTCTCGCCGAAAATGCTCATCTTCCAGGTGATGGGCGGCTGATGCTCCAGAATGACCGTATCGCCAGGGTCGTTCGGCTTCGGTGGCTTGTAGATGATTTTGACCTGCGTCTTCTCGTCGATGGCGATGGGCTGTAAGGCGTCTTTGCCCAGATACTTGGGCACGAGTGCTTGCAGGTTGGGCGGGTATTTGCCGTTGTGGTCGGCGGTGTAGCGCTGAATCGCCTGATAGATGGCATTCATGCGCGGCGCCACAACCATCTCCATCTGCTGGACTTGTTTGGCTGGCTCGCCAAAGGTTTTTTGCATTGCGCGAACCAGCATATAGATGCCAACGAAGAGGAGAAGAATCAGCCCGAGGCAGCCCAGCCCACCCAGCACCCAGCAGGAGACGCGCCCCCGCCGAGACGCTCCATAGGCTCGATACTTATCGACCTGCTTGCTCATCACAGCGTTTCTGTTCGCGCTCTCGGTCGAGAATCCTGCTATGTGCCTTGCGCCTTTTGCCTTTATCCCAACCCTCTACTACGGCGCGGTAGGAGGGGTATACTCCAAATGTGGCGGTTCGCGAAAAATATGTCGGCATGCCAGCATTACCGCGTGACATCGGACAGCGGCTAAAAGGGCTGCCTGCACTGATGGCGCGTCATCCTGTGCGTCTGGCGTACTTGTTTGGCTCTGCATGCGACCAGCCCGAAGCGGGCAACGATATCGACCTTGCCATCCTGCCCGATAAGGGCTACTCCTTCACCAAGCTCTATGCCGACCTCTCGCGACATCTGGGTACGGACCGCATCGATCTGGTGGAGCTGCCTCTTGCACCTTTCTGGCTCCAGCGCGAAATTGTCCGAAGGGGCAGATTGCTTTACTCGCGTGAACCCGCGCTGGCATCGCGCTACGAGGCGGGTGTGCTTTCGCTCTGCCGCGCGATGCATCAGCGTCTGAAGATGAACTCCACCGCATGGAGGCGAGCGATGGACATCGACAGCGACTTTCTGTGGCAGGTGGTGCTGAATCTCCATCGAGTAGCGGATGAACTGGAAAAATATCGGCACACAACAAGCGATGAGCTGGCAACTTCGCTGAGCCTGCGTTGGACGGTGGAGCATGGACTGCAAACGGGTCTCACCCTGATTCTGCATGCGGCTGATCATATCCTAAGCCGCCGTTTCGGCATCGTGCCCGAGAGCTACGAGGCGTCGCTTGCTGACCTGCGGGCGCATGGGGTTATTTCGCCCACCCTGTACCGACGCCTGCGTGGTGCGGGTGGCTTCCGCAATGTGCTGGTACATGAATATCTGCAGATCGATTTGGAGCGTGTTGCACGCTTCGTGCGCAAGGCGCCCGCCATCTTTCGCGCCTTTGCCGATGAGCTGACCGAATGGCTCGATTCGCGGGGGAAGTCAGCGGAATGAACCGAACCGACATTCTGTATGCCTTGTTGTTTGTGGCGGACGCGCCCCTTTCGCTGGAGACGCTGAGCGAGGTGGTGGGCGAGCCACCTGAGGTTATTGAGCACGACCTGCAGATGCTGGAGGCGGAACTGCAGGAGCGAGGTGCGATTCAGCTGGTGCGCCTTGCGGGCGGCTATCAGCTCGCGACCAAGCCGGAGTATGCGCCCTATATTGCCCGCTTGCTGAACCCACCCCCAAGACGCCTCTCACGCGCTGCGCTGGAGGTGTTAGCCATCGTGGCGTATGAACAGCCCGTCACACAAGCGCAGATCGACGCCCTGCGCGGTGTGGATAGCAGTCATACTCTGCGCCAACTGCTCGCAAGAGGGCTAATCGCTGAACTGGGACGCAAGGACGCGCCCGGCAAACCGATTCTGTATGGCACAACGCCCCAGTTCCTGCACTACTTCGGCTTGAACAGCCTCGATGAGCTACCAGAACAACCTGAGGAGGAGTGAGCAGACAGGCTCAGCCGCTTTGCAAAAAGTTCTTCAGCAATTCCAACCCCTCCTCGCTCATAATCGATTCGGGATGGAACTGCACGCCTTCGATGGGGTACTGCCTGTGGCGGACGCCCATGATTTCGCCCTCGTCGGTCTCGGCGGTGATTTCGAGCTCGGCGGGCAAGGTCTCACGCCGAATGATGAGTGAATGGTAGCGGATGACGCGCAAAGGGTTCGGCAGCCCGCGAAACACACCCTGCCCTGTGTGGCGCACGAGGGAGGTCTTGCCGTGCATGGGGCGCAGGGCACGCACAATCTCACCGCCGAACGCAGCGCCAATCGCCTGATGACCGAGACACACGCCCAAAAGTGGCACTTTGCCTGCTACGGCACGAATCAGGGGCACGCAGATGCCCGCCTCGCTGGGCGTGCATGGACCCGGCGAAAGCACGATGCGGTCGGGCGCAAGGCTCAGCGCGTCTTCCACGCTCAGCGCGTCGTTGCGCACCACTTGCACTTCCGCGCCCAGCTCCCCTAAATATTGCACCAGATTGTAGGTGAAGCTGTCGTAGTTATCGATGACCAGCACGCGCATCTCACAGCAGAGTGTACCTCATCCGTTCTCGCGCACGCGGTTTTAGAGTGCACCTTGCCCTGCTCGCAGTTCCAGCTTGGGCGGCAAGCCGCGCGGGTTTGGCGCACGGAAGCGCAGCTCAAAGAGCGCGTAGCCACCGGGCGATAAATCCTCCTCCTGCAAGATGAGATACACTGCGCCCGCTTCCAGCAGGCTGTTGCCTGTGCGGTTCACCAGCTCCACACCGTTCGGCAGGCACATCCAGAGTGCAATCGGACCCGTAATCGGCTGGTCGCTCGCGTTCACCACGCGCCCCGCCACGCGATAGGTGCGCGAGCGGGGGTCATAGCGCATCGCGCCCAGTCGGATGCGGTGCGGTGTGCCCACACGCGGCATCGCCTGCAGGCTGTAGGTCGCCACCGCCTGAATCGTCACGGGCACGGCGCCAGGGTTGTTCACGATGTTCGGCTGGGGCGGCAGGAACTGGTTGGAAAGCCAGCTCGTCACGGGCGGGCGCGGTCCGAGCGTGCCCCGGCGCGAATCGTAGGCAGAGAACACCGCGCCCGACTCGCCCGTGTTCAAAAGCACGGCAAACAGCGCAAGCGGACGGTTCGCTTTGCGATCCCGATAGAGCGCATCGAGGGGCAGGGCAATCTCCAGTCCTGCCGGTGGGTCAGATGGGTTCAGGCGCGGACGCCATGTGATTCGGGCAGGTTCGGCAGGGAGCCAGTTGAGGCGAGTTGTATCCAGCCGATAGAAGCCTGCCTGCGCCCCAATGGGTGGCGGAAACATCGCATCGCCTGTAAAGGGCGCTTCGGGCGACGAATGGAGCGCGCTGTGCCGAAATACCCCGATGCCGAACTCTGCCCCAAAGCCCGCTGGTGCGGTGATGCGCTGATTGGATAGCAGGCGCGTCGCGGGTCCGCTGTCGTCATCCAGCACCTCCAGCGTGCGGACGCCTGTGCCCGCCCCATAGTCCACATCGAGAAAGAGCACGACCCCATTCGCCAGATTCTCGGCGGTGTCCACGCGCCCCGCAACGCCAATATAGAGGTGGCGGTGGTCGTTGCGCACATAGAGCGCGTCGAGCCGATTCAGGTTCGATGAGGGGGTGCGCGTCTGCACAGCGAGCGGCTCGCCATACTCATGCAAATCGCCATCGACCACGATTCCCCGCTCAGCCCGCTTCAGATAGAAAAAGGTGATAAACTCGTTGAAAAGCGGTGGGCGCGAGCCTGTTTCGACAAATACGCGCACTCTCAGCATGTGCAGACCCGCAGGCAGACCGCTTAGATCGACCCCACGCAGTTCAAAATGCCCGTCCGCCACCCGGTCCATCGGCACAAATCCGTCAGTCAGCCCTTCGGGCGTGCCCTGCAAAGGTGTGCGTCCCGCGATGGGTAGCCCGCTGTCCAGCTTGAGATACGCCTGCACACCCGACGAATCGGTGCGGGCGACGATAGTCAGCGGGTTTTGGGCAGGGAGCGTGATGGTCGCCGCTTCGAAACTGCGTCCGCTGGCATAGGTTCCGCCCGGCGTGGAGATAGTCTCGAAGGGGATGAGGTTGCCCTTGGGGTCATAAAGGCGAATCACGCGCTCGCCTGCCAGTGGACGCGGCGTCTGTGGCGCATACAGCACATAGCCGTAGCCGTTGTTCGGCGCGCCGGGCGCACTGTTTGGCGGCACGGTGATGGTCACACTGCCCCCCGCGCCCACCACCACGGCAGGACGCTGACCGCTGTAATCCACCAGCACCGTGCCGGGCGCAAACGCCGTCTGCACCGAGGCGGTGAGTGGCACATCACTCCGATCGTTCAGCCCCACCAACAGCAACGCACTGCCGTTCACCTGCCGCTCATAGATATACAAATCGCTACTCACGAAACGGTTCACCAGTGCGCCTCGCGCGAACCGCTTGCGCACATCGAGCAGGCGCAGGAAGCTCTCATCGCCATTCCCCAGCGCGTTATAGCGACCCGGTCGCGGAAAGTGGCTCCAATCGTCGGGGGCGATGTTGTTGCCATCGTAATACACTTTGGGGCGTCCAGGGCGGGTTAACAACCAAGCGTAGGCGAGGTTGTTGGAGGTGGGCGGTCCCTCATCATGGCTTTGAATGAATCCGACGCCCAGATAGTGCGCCAGCCCACCTAACTCATAGGGCAAGCCTGTACTCCCGTCGGTGCCGAACGGATTGCTCAGGCTCGCCCCCAAATCGCCATAGCCGTTTGCGTTGAACAGATTGCTCGCCATGAACTTCATCGGGAAATCGAGCAGGTTCATTCCCGTCTTGGCATACTCGCGCAGCTCATAGCTGTTGCCACTGTAGACCTCGCCAAACAGATAGAGCGACGGCTTGAGGCTGTAGAGATAGGGCAGTAGGTCAGCAACGCTTACCGTGCCGCCGGGCTGGTTCGGCACCTTCGCGAAGAAGGCGGGTGGCACATGGCGCGCCGCATCGATGCGATAGCCATCGAAGCCAATCACGCTGGTCAAGAACCAGCCCCAGCGCCGCAGATATTGGCGCACATCCTCTGCATAGGGCGTGCCACCGGGATAGTAGTACGGGTTCAGCGGGTGGCGCACGAAGCTCGGCTTGCCCCACAGGTTGAAGCTGGCGTAAGCGGGCAGATTGAACGCGCCCTGACGCACATTGTTGCCATCCTCCTGCGCAATGTCTGCCAGCCCCACCACATCGTAGTTCAGCGTGCCAAAGCCAAAGGGAGGAGCGTTGTTGAAATCGACCTCGTTGTTCGTCGGGTCTGCCGTGGAGCGAATATGGAAATCCTCCGGAATCAGCCCCGGATAGCGGTCGATGGCGGTGCTGGCGCGATTATCCGCATGGTTCACCACCAAATCGCAATAAACTTCTAACCCCAAGCGGTGCGCCAGATTAATCAGCTCTATCAGTTCCTGCGTGGTGCCATAGTTCGTCGCGACGGTGCCCTTTTGCAGGCGGTCGCCCAGATCAAAGTGGTCGAAGGGGTTATAGCCCGTGCTGAATCCGCCACCGCCCGACTTCGCCGGTGCAGGCAGATAGATGGCTCCATAACCCGCCAACACTACCTCTGGCAGGCGTTTCATGATCGTGCGGTAATCGGTTTCGAACCATTGCAGGATGGGTGTGTCACGGAAAGCGGGCGCGTAGCGCACCCAAACCGAGAAGTTCTGTCCACCGTTGTTATCATAAAGTGTCTGCCCGCTATTGCCCTGTGCCCGAATGTAGAACTGCAGGTATGTACCCACCGGATAGGGTCCAAGCACCAGATACCACTGGGTGTTGTTGCCCGTGTTGTGGTCGAACGAGAATACGAATTCTCGTGTAGTTGCCCAATTATCGGTGGTCACGACAGCATACACGGTCTGACCGGGCGCAATCGGGTAGGTTTGTGTGGTGATAGTGAGAGTTCGGGTGGGTTCGAGCATGCCGTCGCGCGCGGGTAAGGAACCGCCCCCAGTGATATAGAGGCGCGTGTTGCCGACCCAGTTCAGTTGCGCCAGTGCAGTTTGAGCCGTGAGAAGAGTGCCGATAAGCCAGAGCCATCTTCGCATCGCCTTTCGCCCCTCAGCTTGCCTCTAACTCTTCGCTGAGAATTTTACGGAACTGGAGGAAGCCCTGTGAAAGCCCGCCGCCGACCATCCATTCCACGCCCTCCTGCTGGGCAAGCGCTTGGGTGTCGGGGGTTGCCCATTCCTCACCGATAACGACGGGTGTAGCATCGATGCCCACCTGACGCAGGGTTCGGGCGCGTGCGACCGCGCGTTGCACATCTTGTGCGTCGACTTTGAGCGAAATTTCCGTCACCATCACGCGGTCGCCCTTCCACCAAATGAGGTCTGCCAAGAGGGGATCATCGTGCTTGTCGATGTCGATGCCCTGCTGGTAGAGGGGTGCGAGCCACTTGCCGAGCTTCTCGCGGATATGAGGTTCACCCATTCCACCCCCTGTGCCGCCATAGAACAGCGCAGGAGCCCGCGCAATAGTTTGGCGTTCGAACCGCTCGCCGTCGCGCCGTCCCGCTTCGCCCCGCTGCCAATCTTCCAACCTCTCGAGGCGCCGCACCATCTCGCGCATGATGGCGGTTAGCTCGGCGACCTGCGTCGTTAGCGAGGCGACCTGCTGTTCGGTGCGTCGCTGTGCCTCCGCCAACTCGGCAATCCGCTGGTCAGTTATGCGCCGATATTCAGCGAATTCTTCACTCAGCCGCTCAACCGTTGTGGTTAGCTCCGCCACCTGCTGTTCGGTGCGTCGCTGTGCCTCCGCCAACTCAGCAATCCGCTGGTCAGTTATGCGCCGATATTCGGCAAACTCCTCGCTTAGATGCTGAACCGATGCGGTCAACTCAGCAATCCGCTGGTCAGTTATGCGCCGATATTCAGCGAACTCGTCGCTTAGGCGCTGAACCGACGCGGTCAGCTCAGCGAGGCGCTGGTCAGTTATGCGCCGATATTCGGCAAACTCCTCGCTTAGATGCTGAACCGATGCGGTCAACTCGGCAATCCGCTGGTCAGTTATGCGCCGATATTCGGCAAACTCGTTGTAGAACCGCTCCTGGGTCTCTGCCAGTCGTTGCACAAGTGCTGGCAGTTCCAACAGGTCATGTGTCAGCACCACCTGCCGCATGCGAGCAAGCCACTCGGGGCGCTCCTCCAGAATTCGTATCAGGTCTTCGAAATCCTGAATAGTGAACGGCATCGTCAATCCCTGAGTTAAGTATACCCCCGAATTTGTGGTGGAGCCAGGGGTGATTGGTGGTGGAACCCGCAAAGAAAATGCCAGGGTATCTGCCCTGGCATTTTCCCCGTACTGCCTGTAGAGTCGCCTCGCGTAAAGGTTGCTTTGTATTCACAACCTCCTTGCGAGGGCAGGCTTTGCTCCCCTACTTGAGTATCAGCAACTTTTGTGCCATACGCGCTTGCTTTGCCCATCAGGTATGCTGAAATTATGGGCAAACGGGTGCTAATCACGGGCGGCGCAGGCTTCATCGGGAGCCACTTCACGCTCCATCTTCTGCGCCACTATCCCGATTACGAGGTGATTGTGCTGGACGCGCTCACTTACGCGGGCAATCGCGCCAATCTACGCGAGGCGGAGGGCAATCCGCGCTTCCATTTCATTCATGCCGATGTGCGCGACCCACAGGCGGTGCGCTCCGCCATGCAGGGCGTCCATCTGGTGGCACATCTGGCAGCGGAGACCCATGTCGACCGCTCCATTCTCCAGCCCGACGCCTTTATTACCACCGATGTGTATGGCACTTTCGTTATGTTGGAGACGGCACGGCAGGCGGGCGTGGAGCGATTCTTGCATGTCAGCACCGACGAGGTGTACGGTCCGACCGAGGCGGGCGTCTGCACAGAAGAGGCTCCCCTGCGCCCGACCAGCCCCTACGCCGCCAGTAAAGCGGGCGCCGATTTGCTGGCGCAGGCGTATTACAAAACCTACCACCTGCCCGTGCTCATCGTGCGCCCCAGCAACACCTTCGGGGCGCGCCAATATCCCGAAAAGCTCATTCCCTTTTTCGTCACGCGCGCCCTGAACGATCAGCCTCTGCCCCTCTATGGCGACGGTCAGCAGGTGCGCGACTGGCTCTATGTGGACGACCATGTGCGTGCGCTGGACATGGTACTCCATCACGGTCAGCTGGGCACGATTTATAACATCGCGGCGAACAACGAGCGCACCAACCTCGAAATCACGCGCAAAATCTTGCAGATACTTGGCAAGTCCGAAACGCTGATTCAGTTCGTGCAGGACCGACCCGCTCACGACCGTCGCTACGCGCTGGACATCACCCGGATACGCGCTCTGGGTTGGCAGCCCCAAGCCGAGTTCGACTCAGCACTGCGCGAGACGGTGCTTTGGTATGTGCAGAATCGCGACTGGTGGGAACCAATCCTCACCGCCTCCCGTGAGTATCGGCAGTTTGTCGAGCAGTGGTACGGCATGCGTCAGAGTGGCTCTGGCAGATAGAGGGCGAGGCACTTGCACGCGCCGCCCGATTTGATGAACTCCGTCATCGGCACCTCATGCACGGTGAACCCACGCTCCTCTAAATGGAAGCGCAGGATGGGGCAGCCGGAGGGCATCACCACATGTTTACCGATGACCACTGAGTTGCACGCGAACCGCAACGCCTCCTCCGGGCTAACGGGAATCGCTTCGAAATGCTCCTGAATCACGCGGCGGGCATACCAGTCGAAGGCTTCGGGATAGTAGGCGACCAGTCGCCCGCCCAGTGGCAGGAAGCAGGTGTCCAGATGATACCAACGGTCGTCCACCAGTTCAAGGCTGAGCGTTTCGAGCCCTGTGAGTTCGCTTAGGTAGCGATGGGCGCAGATGTCGGTGCGCTTACGATAGCCCGCCACAATCAGGTCGCCCAGATAGAAGGCGTCGCCCTCGCCCTCGAAGGCGCAATCGGGCGGGAGCGTGTAGACCTCGAAGCCATGCGAGCGGAAGAAATGCTCGAAGTAGGGTTCTTCTACCTGTCGTTCGGGATGGCGGAAGCGCGAGAGCACGATGCGCTTGCCGGGCAGGGGTAGTCCCGCGTTTGCTGTGAACACCATGTCGGGCGCCTCCTGCGCCTGTTCAATCAGCACCACCGGGATGCCCACCTGTTCGGCAAGCGTGTGATAGAGCTGCTCCCACTGTTGCCAAGCGAGCCGCTTATCCGGGCGGTTGCTCAGGTGCATCCAGGCGTTGATTTCGTAAAGCAAATCATACGCGCTGGGCGCACACATCAGCAGTTGCGCCACTCGCAGCTCGCTCACCCTACTGATAGGTAGTGCTTGCATCGTTCCATCGGGACTGCGCTGTTTGGACAGGCATGACGGTATACGAATCGTGCCTGTGCCGAGTTTCGGCAAGGATCGATTATTCCATATTAGCGCAGTCGGATGCGCAAGCGGCGTGGGGCAACCCACTCGTAGCGTCCCTCCTGAAAGGCACGCTGGATGGCGTTCACCGTGATGAGCCTATACGCATCGGTGTCCAGTTATTCCTCGCTCACCACCTCGAAGTAGCTGCGCTGGGTCTCATACAGGCGCACGCGATAGAGGCGGGCATGCCCACTCAGGTGTGGGGCGAGCCGCTCGTAGATGAACTGCACTAAGTGCTCCGTGGTGGGGATGGTGCGCTGAAACTCGGCGACCTCCTCGTTCAGGAAGCGATGGTCTAAGTGTTCCAGCACTTCTCGTTGTACCAGCGCGTCCAGTTCGCTCAGGCTGATAATCATGCCCGTGATGGGGTCAGGCTCGCCTCGCACCGTGATTTCGAGCCGATAGTCGTGCCCGTGCCCATACGGGTGACTGCATTTGCCGAACAGCGCACGGTTCTGCTCCTCGCTCAGATTGGGGTGATAGAGCCGATGGGATGCTGAAAATTGATACGCGCGTGTCAGATAGACCATAGGCATCTCCTCGCCGTCGGTGCGCTGGCGCTGTTCGCCCCGATAGCTCGCCCAGAGCCAGTCCGATTCGCGCACCTCCACCTCGTCCAGCTCGCCCAGTAGCCAGGGTTGGAGGTCGTGCCACAGATAGACCGCCATGTTCTCGGTGGTGGGCAGATGCTGGCGAAAGTAGGGATGCTCGAGGTTCAGACAGCGGTGGTCGAACTGGGGGTCAATGCGTTCACGCAGTATCCGCTCCAGCTCTTTTGGGCAGAAGTGGCGCTGGGGGTCTGGCAGGAAGCGCAAGCGGACGCATACACGGTAATTGTGCCCGTGATGGCGCGATGCCTTACCGAACAGCTGCTCATTCTCTTCCGCGCTCAGATGGGGCAGCCGATAAAAATGCGACGCCTCAAATGCGAACCATTGGGCGATGCGCCAGCGCATCTCACCCTGAGTGTACCCGAAAACTGGTGAAAAGGGCTACCCGATGTGGAAACATAGCCTTTGAAGCGGAACGGTTGAACCAGTCTGACCTACCCGACCTGTCGGACTGGTCAGAGAATATCGTGCGAGCGGGAGCGCTCGCAGGTGGAGGAGAAGCGATGGCAACTCAAACACGAACTTTCGCATCGGCAGAAGAGGTGATTCAGCGGTTGCAGGACTTGCCCAGCCTGCCCGCTGTGGTGATGCAGGTGTATCAGATGGCGGACGATCCCCAAACATCTGCACAGCAACTGGCGCTGGTGATTGGCAAAGATCAGGGCTTCACCATGCGCCTACTGCGCCTCGCCAATTCGGCTTACTACGGGATGATGCGGCGCGTCGGCACCATCGAGGAGGCGGTGGTGGTGCTGGGTATCAGCACGGTGCGCAACCTCGCGCTGATTGCTGCCACCTTCCCCCTCTTTCGGCGTGCCCTGCTGGGCTACACGCCCCATGTGAGCGGGCTGTGGAGCCATTCGCTGGCGGTGGGGCTGGTGGCGCAGGTCGGCTCGCGCATGTTCGAGGTCCAGAAACGCAACGAAGCGTTCACCGCGGGACTCCTGCACGATGTGGGCAAGCTGATTATCAGCACCGCGCTCACCGACTGGATGGGCGAACTGCACGACCTCATTCACCACTATCGCATGCCCGTGCATTCCGCCGAGCGTGAGCTGTTCGGCTTCACACACGAGGAAATCGGCGCGCTGGTGGTGGAACGCTGGAACCTGCCTCCATGCATTGCCAGAATGATCCGATTCCATCACCAATCGCTGGAGCAGAATGACCCCAGCTGTGCCCTAATCGAGTTCGCTGATTACTGTGCGAATCAGCTGGGCTATATGATGAACCCAGAGGCGCCGCCGGAACCGTTCGATACGCGCGTGCTGAATGTGCTGGGCGTCGATATCGAGCAGGCAGAGCAGTTCATGGCACGCGCCAAAGAGGTCTTGCAAGCCTCACAGAACCTGTTCCAGATAAGCTGAAAGCCCCCCTTACGAAGGGGGGCTTCCTAATCTGCCCGCCTTGCGAGTGCCATACAGCCCCATACAAAGCCCAGCACCAGATAGGGCTGGAGGGGCAACATCGGACGGCTACCGCCCGCGTATAGCCATATCACCAGCCAGACCCAGCCCGTTAGCAACAGTATCAGCCAGAGCAACGGTCTCCACGAGAGGCTCTGATAGCGGACACGCGCCATACACAGAAAGCCATACATCGCCACAAGCAGATAGAGCCAGTAGAGGATGTCCACCCCGCGTAATGCCATCGCCAGCCGCCGATTGCGAGGGTCTTGCAAGCCGAACGCTGAGAGGCTCAGCCGCGTCTTAAGCCAGAGCAGGCGGGCAAACGCGCTCGGATTTTCCCGAATCCATCGCCACGCCAGCCGAAACGCCTTGCGGTCACGCTCCACCGGGTCCGAGGAGGCAATTGCCTGCTTGACCTCGACCACCCTGCCACCAATCATGATAGTTTCTGGCAGACCAGGTGCAAAGCCGCCATCCGCCTGCGGATTGTTTGCCCACAGGAACACATAGCCGCCCAACCCAATCGGAATAAAGTGTCCGAAGCGAGCGTAGAGATACCCCACATACGGCGCGACGGTAAGGCAGGCAGTCATCAGCAGGAGGGAAGCAGCTCGCACGGATGCCTTCACCCCTGCAGCACGGGCGTCTCGCCCGTGAACCAAAGAGGATGAAGACCCCACAAATCGCCACACCCAGAGCGCGACCAGCGCAATAAAGGGCAGAAAGCTCGCCCGTGTGAGCGCGAGCAACCCCAACAGCACCCCTATTAGTGCCCAGCGCCACCCGCCCCACCTGTCCCGTCCGTCTGACCCATCCGACCTGTTTGACCTGTCCGACCTGTCTGACATCCCAGCCACTGCCAATACACACAGTGTAATGCTCCACACCAACAGCGGTAGCATCAGGTTCTCGGTGTAGAGCCAGCCTGTAATCATCAGCAGGTGCGGATGAAGCGCAGCAATCAACAGTGTCCAGAAGGCAACCCGATCGCTAAACAGCCGTCGCGTCATCATCCAGAGACCCGCGAGTGCTGTCAACCCAAGCAGAGCATTCACCACACGCACCACCTGAGGTTGATGTCCCACGAGTGCGTACACGCCCGCCATCAGCCAGAGATAGGCAGGCGCGACCTGCAAGCCTTTCTCGTACACATAGCGCCCCTCTGAGACCAGCGTCCACGCGATTCGGTCATGCACGACAGCGTCGCCATGCAGAGGGTCGCGCCGTAGGAACGGGTCCATCTGCACCGCCATCAGCGCATAACTCAGGCGCAGAACCACCACCAGCACCCACAACCAGAGAGCGGTTTTCATTGTGCAGGGTCAGGCATGTCGGACAAGTCGGACAAGTCGGACAAGTCGGTCAGGTCAGACAGCATGTAAATCTCCACATCGCGCTCTACGAAGACGGGTTGGAGCCAGCCTCGTTCGATTGCCTCATAGTAGAGCCGGCGCCACGCTTCGGGCTTACCCCGCGGCGTGAACCGCCGATTAATCAACACATAGCGGAAGCCTTCACGATGGAGCCACGCCATCAGCTCGCGCCCCGATTGAAACCGCTCATAGGGAATCAGGCGATGGTGTCCCGCGTTGCCCCACAGATAGCGACGGTCCAGATAGTAGCCGCGCGTCTCGTCCAGCAGGATGACTCCGCTATCGCTGGGCGTCTGCGTGTTCAGGAAGCGAACGGCAGGGTAAATCTGCAGGCGGCGCTCCAGATAAGCCTCACGGTCGCGCAGGGCGAGCGGCAGATTGGGCAGATATGCGCTGGCGAACAGCCAGAGGGTGAACATCGCCTGCACGATGAGGAGCACCCCGTACGCGCCCTGGAGCCATCGGGGTGCGCAACACACCCGCGCCGTGCCCGCCGCCGCAAACAGCGGAAACACCACAATTAGATAGCGCACCTGCTGCATCATATAGAACCAGCCGAGCGTGTTCAACCCCGCAAGCGCCATCAGCCAGCCCGCGCCCGGCGATAGCCCTGCGCCTGCTATCAGCCCCAGCGTCGCCAGATAGCCCATCCCCGTCGCAGGCAACAGATAGACCCGCTCACCCACCACCGCGCCAATCGGGTCGGTAAAGCGAAGCGGGTGCGCCACAAGATTCCACGGCAACATCAGCAGATGCGCCGGCGCGCGTCCCATGCCGAACTTGAGCTGGTCGCCCCGATAGGCGATTGCCTGCTCACGGCTCCAGTTGTGCCCACCGAAAATCTCGTAGGCGAATGGATAGACGGGATTGCCCGTCCAGAGCCAGTTGCGCAGGTAAAAAGGCGAGCCGATAGCGAGCGCGAGCAGACCCGATAGGATAACACCGCGCACACCCTGCATCCACCGCTCACACCCGCACCATATCAGCCCGATGAGACCCAAGAAGCCCCACGAGAGCAGGGCGGTATACTTGGTCGCCAGCGCTCCGCCCATCATCATCCCCGCAAGCAGGAGCCACGCGGTCACCCGCTCGCGCACAGCACACCAAAGCGCGAACGCGCTGAGCGCACCATAGAGCGCGGTAGAAAGATCAATATACGCGCTGAACGACTGCCACACCACCACGGGCGTACCCATCAGCAGGAGTGCGCTCCATATGCCTTGCCCACCCAGTCGCCCCTGCACAAACGCCGATGTGCCTACCACCATCAGCAACGCCATCAGCCAGTGAAATACCTTCGCACACGGCTCGCCGTCCAGCCACAGCCCCAGCAGGTAGAGCATATCGAGGAGTGGCGGAAAGTAGCTCTGATGCATAAAGGGTATCTGCACCATACCGCCCGCCTGCAGGTAGAGCTTCGGGAAGGCAAGATGATAGGCGAGGGCATCCCACTCGTTGCCATCGGGCGGAAGAAGGCAGAGCATCAGCCCCAGTGCCAACAAAATGCCTATTAGCCCCCACACCAGTATGGATGCCCTCCTCCCCCCAATCCCCTTCTTCCACAAGGAGAAGGGGAAAGCCCTTATCCCCCCAACCCCCTTCTCCCACAAGGAGAAGGGGGAGCCAGACTCCCCTCTCCCAGAGGGAGAGGGATTGGGGGTGAGGGCTACAAAGTGGCTGGGGTTGAGGGCTGAAGTTATCCATCCCCACACGCCCATCACCGCAACCAGCCCCAACAGCACCCACAACCCTGTTAGCCAGTGTAGGGAGGCAACGAGCGCAACGCCATACGCCAACAGCCCCAATCCCAACGCGCCTCCATAGGCGACCCGCTCCCAGAACATAAGGGGCAGGCGACGCAGGAACCCCATGCCTGCGCCTGTCGCCAGCACGCCAATCGCCAGCCCCAACAACAGCCCCATCATCGGCAGAGAGTGTACCTGCCTCGCATAGAAAGCGAAACCGCCCCGTTGGGGGACGACGGGGCGGTTTCTTGGGGGACGGGTCGGATGTTTCAACTCCCACACACCCTACAGGGTGGTGTAATAGCAATTTTACCCTGAATCGCGAGCCAGTCAAGAGCGGTCTATCGGAAAAACTCGAACTCTTCAATCGCGCGCTTGACCCTCTGCAGGAAGCGACCCGCATACATGCCATCAACCAATCGATGGTCATAGCTCAGGCACAGGTGCATGATGGGACGAATCGCAATCATGTCGTTGATGACCACTGGCATCTTCACGATGGCGTAAGTGCCCAGAATGGCGGTCTGCGGGTAGTTGATGAGCGGCGTGCCAATCAGCGCGCCATAGCTGCCCGGGTTGGTCAGGGTGAAGGTCGCACCCTGCACCTCTGAGATGCCAATGCTCTTCGTGCGGGCGCGCTGGGCAATCGCTTCCAACTCGCGAGCCAACTCAATGATTGACTTTTTGTGCGCGTCGCGAATGACGGGCACAATCAGCCCCTCCTCGCCCTTCTCGCCCAGCGCGACCGCCACGCCCATGTGCACATAGTGGCGCACGATAATCTGGTCATCCACCAGCGAGGCGTTCAGCATGGGAAACTCCAGCAGGGCGTCCGCGGCTGCTTTAATGAAGAAGGGCGTGTAGGTCAGGCGTATGCCGTATTGCTGTTGGAACGACTCCTTGTTGTGCTCGCGGAACTCGACCAGTCGCGAGACATCGACCTGCATCACGGTCGTGACATGCACGGCGGTCTGATAGCTGCGCGTGAGCTGTTCCGCAATTGCCTTGCGCATGCCCACGAGTGGGATAATCTCCTCGCCCTCGCGTGGAGCAGTAGTGGGTGTTGGAGCGGGGGCGGCGACAGGCGTGGGAGCGGGCGCGGGGGCGGGCTTTGGCACGGCGGCGCGTTGAGCAAGGTAGCGTTCTACATCGGCGCGGGTGATGCGACCGCCTGCGCCTGTGCCCTTGATCGAAAGCAATTCCGCCTCACTCAAGTTATGTTCCCGCACGATTTTCTGCACCACGGGCGAAAGGAACAGCCTCCTGTCGGCGCGCTTGCCGTCGCCAGCGGGTGGTGCAACGGCGGGTGTGGGGCGCGTTTCGGCTTCGGGTGGGGCATAAAATCCTGCCATCTCGGGCACAGGTGGCGGCGCAGGCGCTGGAGCCGTCGCCGTTTCCGCGCTCGGGGGCGCAGGAGGGGTCGCCTCGACCGCAGCGGTTTCCGCCTCAATCATTGCCAGTTCCTGACCGACACGCACGACCGTATTGGCAGGCGCCAGTATGCGCTTCAGAATCCCGCTCGCAGGCGCGGGCAGCTCGGTGTTCACCTTGTCGGTCATAATCTCCACGAGCGGCTCATCCTCCTGCACAGGGTCGCCCTCGCTCTTGAGCCAGCGCACGACCGTGCCTTCCACGATGCTCTCGCCCAGTTCGGGCATCACCACAGGAACCGCCATTCGTTTCGCCTCCCTCAATAGTGCGCCAGTTGACGCGCCGTGAGCACAATATCGTCCACGCTGGGCAGGACGAACTTCTCCAGCGGCTCGGCAAACGGCACGAAGCTGTCTTTCGCCGCGACGCGCATAATCGGCGCGTCCAGCCATTCAAACAGATGTTCCGCGATTCGCGCTGAAATCTCTGCGCCCACCCCACCCGTGAGCGGCGCCTCGTACACAATCAGCGCCTTGCTGGTCTTACGGATGGAGTTGTAAATCGTCTCCATGTCCATCGGTTTGATGGTGCGCAGGTCGATCACTTCGGCAGAGATACCTTCGCTCTCTAATTGGTGTGCCGCTTCCAGGGCGAAATGCACCATCGCACCATAGGTGATGATGCTTAGGTGATTGCCCACCCGGCGGACACGCGCCTCGCCCAGCGGCACGATGAAATCGTCGCCCGGTTGCGGAATCTGCCCTTTGATGCGTCGATAGAGGTATTTATGCTCATAGAACAGCACGGGGTTATTGTCGCGAATCGCCGCTTTCATCAAGCCGTAGGCGTCGTCGGGGAAGGCGGGCTGAACCACCTTCAGGCCGGGCACATGGAAAAACCATGCTTCGAACTGCTGGCTGTGATAGAGGCTACCGCCCACATAGCCGCCGGAGGGTCCCCGAATCACCAGCGGCAGGCTCACCGTGCCGCCCGAACGGTAGCGGTAGGTCGCTGCCACATTCACCACCTGATCGAACCCGCAGGAGATGAAGTCCATAAATTGCATTTCGGCAACGGGTCGCTTGCCCATCGCGGCGGCGCCCACCGCGACGCCTATGATGGCTGTTTCAGAAATAGGGGCGTCCACCACGCGGTCGGGTCCGAACCGCTCCAGAAAGCCGTGCGTGACACCGAACGCGCCGCCCAGTCGCCCGATGTCCTCGCCAATCAGGAACACATTCGGGTCGCGCTCCATCTCCTCCCAGAGGGCCGCGCGAATCGCCTCCAGCAGGGTGACCTCTCTCATCGTGACACCCCCGCGCTCTCGTCGTAGATGTCCTCTAACGCCGTGTGTGGTTCGGGGTCGGGGCTGTGAAGGGCGTATTCGACGGCATCTTGAATCTCGGCGACCACATCGGGTGGCGGTGTGGGCAGCTCCTCCTCGCGGAACAGCCCCGTGCTGAGCAGGTACTCCCTGAATCGGGGCAGAGGGTCGCGCTTCTCCCACATCTCGATCTCTTCTACGGGGCGGTACTGGCGGGCGCGGGTCTCATCATGGTCGGCGTGTCCCTGCAGGCGATAGGTCACGCACTCCACGATGCTGGGTCCCCTGCCCGCCCGCGCATGCTCAATCGCGGCGCAGGTCGCGTCGTACACTTCCAGCACATCGTTGCCGTCCACTGTATAGCCAGGGATGCCGTAGCCCAACGCGCGATCCGCCACACGCGGGGTGGGCACCTCCAGCTCGACGGGCGTGGAGTAGGCGTACTGATTGTTCTCCACAATCAAAATGATGGGTAATTTATGCACCGCGGCGTAATTCATGCCTTCGTGGAACGCGCCCGTCGCCGTTGCGCCCTCGCCCAGATAGGTCATGATGACCGAATCGGTCTTGCCGTCCAGTCGCAGTGCCCATGCGACCCCGCACGCGACGGGGAGGGTGGAGCCGAGCATGCTGGTGGAGTGAATGATACCGAGCTGGAGGTCGCCCATATGGCTCCACGAGTCCTTGCCGTGTGAGGGTGCGTTCGCCTTGCCCCATATCTGACACATCACCTGGCGCGTGCTCATGCCCTTGAACACAAAGATAGGTATATCACGATGGATAGGCGACACGAAGTCGGTCGGGCGTAGCGGGTAGCTGGTACCGACCTGGATTGCTTCCTGTCCACGCGAGCCGTACACATTCCCGCGGCGCAACTGCCCCTTCTTTTTCAGGTCATATAGCGTTTTGTCGAACAGGCGGGCAAACCACATGCGCCGATAAATCTCCAGTAAATCCTCTCGGGTGAGGCGGTCGCGATAGCGTGTGATTTTTTCCTCTTCCACCATCCGATTTTTGACCCGTGTACTCAAGGCAACATCCTCCTTAGGTGCGGGATAGTATACCCGACAAGGTGTATACTTTCTGTACGATGGGCAGGCGCAAGGGGTTCACCCTGATTGAATTACTAACAGTGATGGCGATTATCGCGATTTTGGCAGCGGTGCTGTTCCCTGTACTAACGCAGGCGCGGGAGAGCGCACGGCAAAGCACATGTGCTCAGCATCTGCGCCAGATTGGACAGGCGATGCTGATGTACCTGCAGGATTATGAGGAGCGTCTGCCCGACCGACGCGATTTGAAGCTCAGCCTGCCCGGCGGCTATCGCCCTTGGAGTGGTTGGCCGCCCTCCGACCCGCGCTGTGGCTGGGCGGGGCTGGTGCTGGAGCCGTCCTCTCGCCATTTTGCTATCTGGTCGTGTCCCAGCGTGAAAGGTAGCCCGCTGGGCGAAGTGATGCAAGTGCGCCAAACTATCGATTCGGCGCGCCCCGAACGCGCCACGCGCTACTGGATGTGGCGATTCGACCGCCCCGATGACCCCGTGCCACCCGACAACTTCTGGGGCAAGACGCCCGAACAGGCGGTCGCAGACCTGCAGGCGAATCCCAGCCCCTTCTATGAGCGTCCTGAGGGCGTGGCGGAAGTGGAACTTGCCGTAGACCCCTACTTCCCGCGCACCATCGGTTCCGTGCCGCCTGAACTGCGCGGCAGAGCGGTTCACCGAGGCGGACGCAATCGCCTCTTTCTGGACGGGCATATTCGTTGGCATCGCGACATCCGCACGGACTGATTCACCCTGAGGTACACTCTTCGGGCGATGGCGGTGCTGGTGGCTGTAATTATGGGTTCGCGTTCCGATTGGGAGACGATGCAACACGCTGTGCAGACGCTGGAGCAGTTGGGCGTGCCGTGTGAGGCGCGCGTGTTATCGGCACACCGCACGCCCGATCAGCTCTTTGAGTATCTTCGCGACGCCGAATCGCGTGGTGTGGAGGTGATTATCGCAGGCGCGGGTGGAGCGGCGCACCTGCCCGGCGTGATTGCTGCCAAGACCATACTGCCCGTGCTGGGCGTGCCGATGGAGACCAATTCGCTGGGCGGGCTGGACTCGCTCCTCTCGATCGTGCAGATGCCAGCGGGTGTGCCGGTGGGCACGCTGGCGATTGGCAGGGCGGGCGCGGTCAACGCGGCGCTGCTGGCGACGGCTATCCTGGCGAACAAGTACCCGCAGTATCGTTCCGCACTGGAAGCCTATCGCACGGCTCAGGCGCAGGCGGTGCTGGAGCAATCGGACCCACGCGCAGGCTGAAACACGCTCGCGTCGGAGGGCATCTCAATTGCTGGAGAAGAAGCCCGGCCAATGGTCGGGGTCGAACGGTTTGGTCTCGTAAGCGTGTACCACCTCCTGAAGCACGAGATGCAGGAGGCGCAACCGCTCGCAGGTATCCTGCAGTTCCAGTAGGTACTGTTTGAATGGCAGGCTCACCTGCAAAGTGCCCGCCACCGCAAACGAGAGCATCACGGGGTCCTCGGGCAGTCGGATCTCGCTGGTGCGCAAGCCGTATGGCTCCAGCGCTGCCCGCAAAAACTCGGTGAAGGCGTCGGCGACCGCCTGCGTCAGCGTGTGCTGTTCCTCAGGCGAGAAGGGCGGAAAGTCGCGCCACGGCTCGATATCGGCTTGCAGGTAGGGGGTCAGCCCGCGATGGAGCCGACGAATGCGGAAACGCTCCTCCCCCAGCGCCAGCAGGTGGAACCGTCCATCTTCGAGGCGGCGCAGGCGTCCGATGCGCGCCAGCGTGCCAATCTCATATGGCTCCACCTCCCCGCCTACCTCCTCCCCCTCCCGAATCAGCACAACCCCGAACGGCGAATCGTGCTCCAAGCAGTAGATGACCAGCTCCCGATAGCGCGGTTCAAACACATGGAGCGGAACCATCGTGTGCGGGAAGAGCACCGTCTCCAGCGGAAACAACGGAACCCGGTTCATTGCCTCCACGATATCACCACTGTCAATTATACCCGTAGCGAAAAGCGCACATGATTCCGCAAGCGTCGCGCGAACGCCTCCCAGCCCGCTCGGCTCACTACGCGCCCCTCTTGGGGCAAGCAGGGCGTATTATGGTCACGCGCCTGCACTGAGCACCTCCTCCCGCTCGCGCACAGGGCGCAACAGCAGAACCGCCAGAATCAGATAGAGGGGAACAAGCGCGAACACCCATCGCCAGCCGACACCCATGCCATACTCCCAATTGAGCCAGTCGCCGATGGGTCCCGCAATCAGCGGCGCGAGCACCTGCGGCACGGTCATCGAGATGTGCCAGATCGCCATATAGCGCCCCGATTCGGCAACGGGCACCAGATTGCTGGCGAGCGCCCAGTCCACCGCGGCGAACGCGCCCCACGCAAAGCCGAAGATTGCGCCCAGCGCATAGACCCAGCCCAGTTCGGGCGCCACCAGAAACATCAGCGTGCCGACGCCCATAATCCCCGCCGTGTAATACATGACGCGCTTCTTGCTGGTGCGGTCTGCCAGCACGCCTGCCAGCCAATTGCCCAGCACGCCCGCCAAGGTCGCGATGGTCATAATCACGAACGCCTGCATCGGCGCGCCCTTGCCCAGCCCCATCGTGTCGCGCAAATAGTACTCCAGATAGAACAGCACCGTGTAGAAACCCAGATTGAACGCAAAGCGCGACAGCACCACCCAGCGGAAGTTCGGATGCTCGTTCAGCAAAATATTGAAAAACAGGCTCGGGTCAATCCGTTTCTCTTCGGGGTTCGACGGCTGCCAGCGCGGCTCGCGCAGACCCAGCACCGTCCAGAGCATCGTGGTCAGCAGAAAGAATATCAGCACCATCCCCACTATCATCAGGCGAGCCGAGAGCGAATAACCCTTGAACAGCAACGGCGGCTCGCTCAGCGTCAGCCCCGCCAGCGCCAGCCCGATCAGATTGCCCACCAGGGTCATCATGCCCATATAGGCGGACGCCAGCCCGTGCCGTTGGGGCGGCACATAATCGGGAATGACCGCCTGATAAGGACCGTTCGCCCAGTTCAAAAATATCTGAATCATCACGAAGTGGAGTACCAGCCACAGAAAGCTGGGCGCGGTCATAAAGAGCAAGATGAACGGCAGGCTCAACAGCGTGCCCCACAAAATAAACGGGCGGCGCCTGCCCAGCGGTGAGGTACAGCGGTCGCTGATGGGACCCGCAATCAGCTCCACAACGGTGGAGAGGAGCGCACCCACCGCAGCGAGCCAGCCCAGATAGGTGCCCTTCACCTCCGGCGCGACCATTTCCGCCACGCGCACCTGCATCACAATCGTCAGGAACGCCGCCCAGTGCACGCTGACGCCCAGCCAGAAAATACTGATTGCCCAATAATTAACCCGCCTCGCCGCTTGCATCCACTCGCCCTTTATTTGCGCTTCTCACTTGTTGCCGTGCCCATCGTACAGCAACCACCTGAGCACCACCTGATTACCCGGCGTATGCTCTATCGCTCCCACCGCCTCTATCCCTCTGCCTCTTAGAATAATGGCAAGGCATCGGTCCTCACTTGCCCATCTGCCCACGCCAACTCTGCAACGCCTCCCGAAACGCCTCCTGCATAAAAGGCACTACATCCCCCTCCTCCGCCCACCGCACCGAATTCATACACATAATCAGCGAGTCGATCCACAACACCCGTCCCGCTTCATCCACAAAGCGGACATCCAGCGTGGATTTATAATGCGCCGACGACGCAGGTTCCGAGCGACACAGCTCCAACTGCACCTGCACGCCCAGCACCTGCAGTACAGGCTGGAGCAACTCGATGTAGTCCCGTGCCCGCTGCTCCAGCTGCTGTTCCCACGCTTGAACCTCTTCAAGAGCCTCCTTCTTCATCAAAAACGCCTCCGCTGAGCTGCCGTACCCACCACGCAAAGCGTACATCCAGCAGCTTCACATCGATATTATACACCTTCTGCTGGCGATAAGCAAAGATTGCCATAAAACGGGTTTGGGCGCCGTTGCGCAGCCAAATCTGGAGGGCAAAGGCGGAACCGCTTGGGTCGCGTCCTGGCACAAGGCGAACCGTCCAAGTGCCGAGTTCGGTGAGAAGGGTATATTCGCCCGTCGGCAGCGTTTCCACGCGGGCAAGGAGAGTGGTGCGTATCTGCTGGATCCAGTCTTTCAGTAGGTTCAGAAGTTCTGCTTCTTGCTGGATTTGGACGGCAAGACGCGCCTCGGCTTCCAGTTGGATGCCATCCACAGAGCCGACCACCTGACTGCGTGCCATCGTTGGACGGTAAGGATACCCCAAGGGAAGTATATCTGTCCTTCTGGTATACTCTCTCGCGAAAACATAGAGGAGGCAGGCAATGCAAACGCACCGTCAGGCGATTATCCAACGGTGGAGCCAGAAACTGGAGCAGGAACTCCTGAAAGTTGACGCGACACAGAACGAAGCCGACTTCCGAAGAGTGATAGACCGACTGCTGGAGGATTTCTGCACAGAGATAAACGCCGACCCCCTCATCCAATCGGAATACACGCTCAGCAGGGGGCGCGCCGACGCCGTGTTCAACCGATTCGTAATCGAATATGAGCGACCCGGCACCCTCAAGCCCTCCAGAAACGACAAAGCCACTCAGCACGCCGTTAATCAGGTGAAGCGCTATATCGAAGATTTAGCCAAAAAGGAGAAGCGCGAAGCGGAACGATTGGCAGGGGTCGCCTTCGATGGCAAATATCTCATCTTTGTACGCTATCTGGACGGCAAGTGGGTGATTGAAGAACCCGTGCCCGTCAATCGCCACTCGCTGGAGCGGTTCCTCACTTGGCTCTCCTCGCTCTCGTCGGGGATTGCGCTCACCGCCGAGAACCTCAACCGCGACTTCAGCATCGAGCAACTGCGCACCCAGAACATCCTGCGCAGTCTCTACAGTACACTCCAAAGCTCTCTCCAGAACCCGAACCACATCGTCGCCAAACTCTTCGAGCAGTGGCGCCTCTTCTTCAGCCAAGCCATCGACTACTCGGAAGCGTTCGGGGGCAACAAACTCGAACCGCTCCAAAAGTGGGTGCGCAAGGCAGGGCTGGACATCAAAAGCCAATATGAGGCAGAGTGCTTCTTCTTCGTCTTGCATACCTACTTCGCCCTGCTTGCGAAACTGTTGGCGTGGCTCGCCCTCTCGCGCCATCTGGGGGTCAAGATTGGCGGTCCCGTGTTCAGTGCGCTCCTTTCCGCCGAGAGCGAAACCCTCCGCCAACGCTTAGAGGAGATGGAATCGGGCGGTATCTTCCGCAAGTATGGACTGAACAACCTGCTGGAGGGCGACTTTTTCGCATGGTATCTCCACGCATGGGACGCGAACATCGAGCGCGCCCTGCGCGACCTGTTGACGCGCTTGGACGAGTATGACCCCACCACACTGACCATCGTGCCCGAAGAGACGCGCGACCTGTTCAAAAAACTCTATCACTACCTCCTGCCCCGTGAGGTGCGCCACAATCTGGGCGAATACTACACCCCCGACTGGCTCGCCCAACGGCTCCTGACGCAGGTGGACAACACTTTCTTCGCAGGCGACCCCAAGCGCGACGAACGCACCCTGCGCCAAAAACTGTTCAGCACCCGCTTCTTAGACCCCGCCTGCGGTTCGGGCACTTTCCTCATCCTCATCTTGGCACGCATGCAACAACTCGGCAAAACGCTTCTGGTCAACGAAAGCGAACTGCTCGACGCCATCCTGAACAATGTGGTCGGCTTCGATATCAACCCGCTGGCGGTGCTCACGGCGCGGGTCAACTACCTGCTGGCGATTGCCGACCTGTTGGAACATCGCAAAGGCGACATCACTCTGCCCATCTACCTCGCCGACTCGATCCTCACGCCCTCGAAAGGGGAACACCTGTTCAGCCACGACACCTACACCTTCCCCACCGCCGTCGGCAGGTTCGAAATCCCAGCCGAAATCGCTCAGTCAGGCACTTTCGACCGCTTCTGTGATATGCTGGACGACGCCATCCACCGCAACCTCCCCGAAGACGCTTTCCTCAGCCAAGTTCAGGCAATCAAGACGCAATCCCCTATCCCCAAACACGGGATAGAGCGCATTCGCCATCTCTATCGGACGCTGAGCGAACTGCACCAGCAGGGACTGGACGGTATCTGGACGCGCCTGCTCAAAAATAACTTCGCACCCCTCACCGTCGGACAGTTCGACTATATCGTCGGCAATCCCCCATGGATTAACTGGGAACACTTGCCCGACTCGTACCGCGACTCGACCAAAGACCTTTGGGTTCACTATCGGTTGGCGGGCAGTTTCAAAGGGGGACGCCCCCGACTGGGCGCCGTGAAGGTGGACATCTCCGCCCTCATGACCTATGTGGTGATAGACAAACTGCTCAAGAAGGGGGGCAAGCTCGGCTTTGTGGTCACCCAATCCCTGCTGAAGACCGCTGCGGGCGCAGGCTTCCGACGCTTCCTCCTGCCCGACAATACCCCGCTGAGGGTGATAACGGTGGACGATATGGTCGACCTGAACCCGTTCGAGGGCGCGTCCAACCGTACCGCCGTGATAGTGCTTCTAAAGGGGCAACCGAACAAGTACCCCGTCTCCTACACCCTGTGGCGCAAGGTGAAGGGCAAGGAAGGACGCTTCACCTACGAGAGCACGCTTGATGAAGTGCGCGACGCAACCCAGCGGATGGCGTTCCAAGCCGAGCCAGTCGACCCGCACGACGACACCTCTCAGTGGCTCACCGCCCGCTCCAAAGCGCTCAAAGCGGTGCGCAAAGTGCTGGGCGAGTCTTTCTATGTCGCTCACTTAGGGTGCAATACTGGTGGTGCGAATGCCGTCTACTGGGTAGAGCAGGTCTATGTGCGTCCTGATGGGCTGGTCGTTGTGCAAAACATTACCGAGGGCGCGAAGACCAAAGTGAGCGCGGTGTCCGACACGATAGAGCCAGACCTGCTCTACCCGCTTTTGCGCGGTCGGGATGTGAGACGATGGTGCGCAAAGCCATCCGCATGGATTATCGTGGTTCACGATTCTAAAGGCAATGTGATCCCCGAAGCCACCTTCCAACAAAAGTTTCCCAAAGCATACGGATACCTGAAGCAGTTTGAAGATGTGCTGAGACGGCGTCGAGACGCAATGGTACAGGGCATGTACCAGCGCGGACTTCCGTTTTACAGCTATAGCGCTGTCGGGGACTACACCTTCGCCCCGTGGAAGGTGGTGTGGCGGGAGGTTGCGAATGTATTGGATGCAGGTGTAATACCCCCATACGAAGGTAAGCCTGTGGTGCCTGCTCACACAATAGTTCTCATAGATTGTTACTCGAAAGAGGAGAGCCATTACCTTTGTGCAATACTCAACAGCTCACCAGTGCGATTAGCTGTACAGGCATATATCGTTCTTCACCCTGACCCACATATCTTGGATAACATCCGTATCCCGCGCTTTGACCCGAATAATTCTGTTCACCAGCGGTTGGCGAAGTTGAGCATGGAGGCGCATCAGTTAGCCCCTGGTCTTGGCAACCTTCCGAATTTCTCCGATGATGTCTTCGAGCAGGCAGAAACATTTCTCTCTGCGA
>FWWL01000090.1_pt1 | contig 146992 bp, 117 predicted proteins | sample 2228331 | NCBI WGS metagenome assembly FWWL01 (sample SAMEA103939775, study PRJEB20133) | metagenome | reverse complement strand
GAATTTCACAATACAGAGTATTTAAGGCTATTCATAGCCAATGCAATCTATTTTAATGGTAAATGGAGCAATCCATTCTCACCGGATGATACAATACGGCAACTCTTTCACGGACGATCCTCGGAGCGAAATGTGGATATGATGCATAGGTATGATGCTGAGTACCGTTATTATCAGGAAAAAGGGCTTAGGGCAATAGAGATACCCTATGGTAATGGCAGTGTAGTAATGGATGTATTCATTCCTGAAGATGCGGATAGTAAGATTTCTGATGTGTTTGATCAATTATCTGAAGATGAGAAGAATGAAATCCTTGTAAATTTAGATAAAGCGAAGATGGTGGAGGTAGCTACGCTGGCTCTCCCCAAATTTGAACTGGAATATGGTCTTGTAAGCCTGAATGAAACTCTAAAGGAACTGGGGATGGAGGCTGCCTTTGACCCGGACACAGCAGACTTTCATCTGATCGGAGATCAATTGTTTGTCGGGGATGTATGTCATAAAGCAAGAATCCAGGTAGAAGAGTGGGGGACGAAGGCTGCAGCCGCAACAGGCATAGAGATGGAAACAACGTCGGCTTTGATAGAAGAAAAGTTGGAATTTATCGTAGATGTTCCCTTTGTCATCATGATTAGGGATAAGATGACAGACACCATATTATTTATGGGTGAGGTTAATCAGATCGGCTGATAAGCAAACATCCTTACCACGGGTTTTCTTGGCAAAATCCAAGGAAAAAAGTGTATCGATAACAATAAGGAAATATGCGAAGCATGTTTCCAATTGTTTGATACGCCGTCGCTTGGCAAGATATTTGAAAAAATATTACTACCAGGAGGAAAAACATGATTCAAGTCGAACACATTTCTAAGACCTTCAAGGTCAACCGGCGAAATGCCGGATTTTCTGAAGCATTCAAAGCATTGTTTCACAGGCAATATGAATGCGTCAAAGCACTCGATGACATATCCTTTACGATTGAAGAAGGAGAAATGGTCGGTTATATTGGACCCAATGGTGCAGGCAAAAGCAGCACAATCAAAGTGTTAAGCGGTATCTTAACTCCGGAACAGGGAAATTGCACGATTAATGGAAAAGTTCCGTGGAAAGAAAGAACTGCACACGTGAAGGACATTGGAGTCGTATTCGGGCAACGTTCGCAACTTTGGTGGGATGTACCGGTAATCGATTCCTTTGAACTGCTTAGGGACATTTACAGAATTCCAACGCAAACTTACAACGATAATCTGGAGGAGCTAGTAAGCTTATTAAAGCTGGAACAGATTATCAGGACACCTGCCAGACAGCTTTCTCTCGGGCAGAGAATGAGGTGTGAGATTGCAGCTTCCTTATTACACAGTCCGAAGATTCTTTTCCTTGATGAACCGACAATCGGTCTGGATGCGGTATCGAAGATTGCAGTCCGGGATTTTATTCTTGAACGAAATCGCAGTCACAAGACGACGGTTATTCTGACCACCCATGATATGCAGGATATTGAGACGCTGACAAGGAGAATTATCCTTATCGGAAAAGGCAAGATATTAATGGATGGCAATCTGGAGGAAATCAGAAAGCAATTTTCCACAAATAAACGTCTGACGGTGGAGTATATTGGAGAACATATCGATGTTTGTGAAGGAATGATACCACTTTCCGTATGTAATCAGCTCGCCACCTTTGATATTGACCTAAGTGTATTAACGGTTTCCGATGCAATTGCATGCATATCCAGGCAGGTGGATGTGAAGGATATCTCAGTGGATGGCCCTTCCATCGATGAAGTAGTGGCTAAGCTATACCATCAGTATCAGATTTAACAGCCGGTTAGGAGCCTCTTTTTAAAAAAGAGGCTTGTTTCTGCGCATAAAAATATTGGTTATCAGATTTTAATTTAGGGATTATGAATTGATTAATAGCTTACTGGAATAATATTTTGAACATAAAGTTCCCATGAAAGGAGTAGATGACATTATGGGTCAGGAGGAAAAAGGAATCAGGAGGTACCAAAAATATCAATCGTTCTTTCGAATGCGCTTTCTTGCTGGGTTACAGTACCGAGCAGCTGCCCTTGCCGGAATCGTGACACAGTTTGCCTGGGGCTTTATGGAGCTCTTATTGTTCAGAGCATTTTTTGAGGTGAATCCCGATGCGTTTCCTATGACACAGGAAGCATTATCAGCTTATATTTGGTTACAGCAGGCGTTTTTAGCTCTGTTTATGACTTGGTTTTTAGAGGGGGATATTTTTCAGACAATTACAGAAGGTGGGATAGCCTATGAACTTTGCAGACCGACTGACTTATATGATATGTGGTTTTTCCGAAGTATGGCAAATCGTCTTTCAAAAGCGGTGCTTCGATGTATGCCGATTCTGATCTTTGCAGCATTTCTGCCTTCTCCTTATGGAATGAGTTTGCCGGTAAATGTGTCAGCCGGATTATGGTTTGTCATCACAGCATTCTTTGGTTTTCTTGTTGTTGTGGCCTTTTGTATGCTAGTATATATCACTACGTTTTTCACGTTCTCGCCAACAGGGGTACGGATGTTAGCCATATCCATTGTTGAGTTCTTTGCCGGAGCAGTCATTCCTATTCCATTTTTACCAAATGGATTTAGACAGGTCGTTGAGCTATTACCCTTTGCCTCGATGCAGAATGTGCCCTTACGTATCTATTCCGGAGATATCGCAGGAACAGAGATTTACATAAGATTAGGGATACAGCTGTTCTGGGTAGTAGTGCTGATCGGCTTTGGCAAGAAGCTGACTTCGGTGGCATTAAAACGGGTAGTAGTTCATGGAGGCTAAAGAGTTCATCTTAGCTAAGAAACAGCTAAGATGAACTCTTGACAAATATAAAGATGATTTTCATTGGAAAATCATCTTTATATTTGAGTGATATGACTGGCCAATATAATTTCTAAAGAAATTATATACTATTATAGTTTCAGTTTATGGAGGATTATAATGAAGCTTTATCTGAAGTTTTTTGGAATACATCTAAAAGGTGCGATGCAGTACAAGGTTTCTTTTTTACTGACCTTAGTCGGGCATTTCCTATTATCTTTTAACGTGTTTCTTGGAATCTATTTTTTATTTGAGAGGTTCCATGAAGTGAAGAGCTATAGTTTCAGTGAAGTGGTTCTCTGCTATGCAGTGGTACTGATGTCATATTCAATCGCAGAGATGTTCATGAGAGGTTTTGATATGTTTGCACACACCATCGGAAACGGAGAATTTGACCGGATTTTATTACGTCCAAGAAGCAATCTGCTTCAAGTGGTATCAGGGAAGATTGAATTTACTAGACTGGGACGAATTCTTCAGGCAATTGTAATGTTTATCTATGGAATTACGGCCTCTGATGTTACCTGGAATTTTAGTAAAGCTCTGACCCTGGCACTGATGGTAATGAGCGGTTCAATTATCTTCGGTTGCCTATTCCTCATCTATGCAAGCATCTGTTTCTTTACTCTGGAAGGTCTGGAATTTATGAATGTACTTACAGACGGAGCAAGAGAATATGGGAAGTATCCGTTAAATGTCTATGGGAAAGGGGTGCTTAAGTTCTGTACTTTTCTTATTCCCTATACCTTGTTTCAATATTATCCCTTCCTTTACCTGACAGGTAGGTCGGATCAGACTTGGTATATGATCCTTCCGGTTGTGGGGTGTTTATTCATCATCCCTAGTTATTTATTATGGAGAATGGGGGTCAGACATTATAAATCAACGGGATCGTGATATCCGGTTCCGATACGTACCTGAATTGATAGTAAAGGGCTTATATAAGGGAACAATTTTAATATTATTTTATTTCTAATTTGTTTTAATGCATAAAAAAATTGTCAGAATATTCTGACAATTACCGAGCGTTTTATGGGCAAACTTCAGTATGGATCATAACATATTTTAAATAAAAAGTCTAGTAATATTTTTTTTTAATAGTAAGATAGATTACAGGTGATGAAAACACACCTTTATCCTTATATTTGGGAGGCTGTCATGCAAAATGATACGGAAGCAGTTAAGACAACAAACAAAGTAATTCCATTACAACCTAGTTTACTCGTAAGCGAACGGCAGAAGGAAGAAGAACATCTCGCGGGGTGCGTGAAGGTAATACAGCATAATATCGAAGATTACCTACAGAAATTTAAGGATATCAGTGCTGAGACAAAGGAACTCTATGATAATTACAGGTCCAGCAATCCGGAGCTTCATAACGACCTGGTTATCGGTCTTGATATGAAATCCATGATGGAACGGTCCTTGAACAAGAACCTTTTAGCAATTAAGAAACCTTACTTTGGAAGAATTGATTATCAGGAGGTGGGAGACATGGAAAGCTACTGTCTCTATCTCGGGAAGAATGGTGTCCGCAAGAACATTACCGAGAACATGATCATCGACTGGCGTGCACCAATCTCCAGTGTTTATTATGATAGTGACATCGGCGAAAGCTCTTATCTGACACCTTTCGGAGAGCAAATTGATATTCTGTTGAGCTTAAAACGAACCTATGACATTGAGAATAGCAAACTGATTGACTTTTATGATTCAGACGTAATTTCCAATGATGAATTCCTAACAAAATACCTCAGTAAGAATAAAGAGGTAGTACTTGGTGAAATTATTGCGACGATCCAGAAGGAACAGAACCAAATCATACGTGATAATCCCTGGCACAGTGTAATTGTACAGGGAGTTGCAGGCAGCGGAAAGACCACTGTTGCGATGCACCGTATCTCCTATATTCTCTATAATTACAAAGAGAAGTTTCGGCCGGATGAATTCTATATCATCGGAAGTAATAAGATGCTGTTAAATTACATCACCGGAGTACTACCCAATCTGGATGTATATAATGTTAACCAGATGACCATGGAGGAATTCTTATTAACACTGCTAGATAAGGACTTCGACTATAAGAAAGGGAAGTACTCGCTCAGCAACAGCTTTTTAAGACGCAGACCTACGGTGCAATCACCTAAGATCTCACAGCTGAGACAGTTAAAAGGCTCCGTTCTTTTTATTAATGCTCTAGCGATTTACATGGAGCAGTATGAAATTAACGCGACTCCCTCGGAAGATGTTGTATATGAAAATAGAGTCATTTATTCCAAGGAGGAAATCCTCTACTTCCTAAATTTCTTCAAGGATAAGCCACTTCAGGAGAAGATCGATCTTCTTAATAAGAGACTGATCTACAAGATTACCTCTATTAACGAAGCAGAGCTTAAGAAGAAGGAGCAGATCAAAGCTGAGGTGAATAAATTTAAGAACTATTTTGGTAACCGTGGTTTTCGTCTGAACCTGATGGAGGTGTATCGGAATTTTCTTGAGGATCTGAAGCGAAATAGGAAGGGATATCAAGATAGAGGTATGGATGTGCCAGACGATGAGGTGATTAACCTCCTGTTGCAGGATCTTCATCAGAAAAAAATTGACCTGTATGACCTGGCAATGCTTAACTTTATAAAGAAGAGGCTGAAGAAGACAAGGGATTTCGAATATGTCGGACACATTGTAATTGATGAAGCTCAGGATTTCGGTGTCTTGGTATTCCAGCTGTTTCGGCAGTTGTTTACTAACTGCACCTATACGATAATGGGAGATGTAACACAGAATATTAACTATGATAGCGGCATGAATGATTGGGAGACGCTGAAGGATATTGTATTTGATCCGGTTAAGGATAAATTCTATAAATTAGCGAAGAGTTACCGTAATACCGTGGAAATCTCTGAATTTGCAAGCCGTGTCCTGAAGAAATGTACCTTTAAGACCTATGATATTGAGCCGATTATTCGGCATGGAAAAGAGGTTACATTGATAGAGAAATCGGATGATAAGAGCATGGTATCCGAGGTAGTGGAAATCATCAAGGATTCAAAACAATCAGCTTATGATACCATAGCGATAATTTGTAGAAGTGTTGAAGAGACAATAAAGGTGAAGGAGATGCTGGGACCCTATGTAGAGTTGGAACATCTGAAGGATGATATTGAGGAGATGACCTTCACAAACGGAGTCATGGTACTACCGATTTATATGACAAAAGGCCTTGAATTTGATGCAGTTATTTTATGGAATCCGGATGAAGACAATTATTTAATGAGTGATGAGGATGCAAAACTCCTATATGTGGCAATCACTCGTGCCCTGCATGAGCTGTATGTGGTTTATCAGGGAAATCTATCGGAGTTATTGATATAAGGTAAGGGGATAGTTGTCTTATGTGACTTGATAGCAGGATACATGAGGCAACTGTTCCTATATCAGGTGATTATCATAATCTTATGTATTATGAAATCTTCCTTTTATTGTATAAATATTATATAAAATTCGATGAATTCATGAATTGGATACTTGACAAAAGAGGTACGAATGAATATAATTAAAAAGTACGTTTGAAAGGGATCTTAGCTCAGCTGGGAGAGCATCTGCCTTACAAGCAGAGGGTCATAGGTTCGAGCCCTATAGGTCCCATTTTCATTAAAAAATTAATATGGCGAAGTAGCTCAGCTGGCGAGAGCATGCGGTTCATACCCGCAGTGTCGGCGGTTCAAATCCGTCCTTCGCTACTACCAATTAAGGAGTTGTTGTATAACAACTCCTTTTTGTTACGGCTTTAACCGGTTGAGTATAAGACGAGTTATTTAATATAATAAAAACGTGATAAACACATATAAGAGCTAGCTTTCATAAGGAGCTGATTTGTAAACTTGTTCTTTCGTTTGGTTATTACTATTGACGCCGCACGGATTCGAATTTACAATGATAGGTGCAAGAATTTATTTCATAGGAGGATTAAGAATAACATGAGAATTGGTTCAGGTTATGATGTTCATAAATTAGTAGAAGATAGAGATTTGGTCCTAGGAGGAGTTAAGATTCCTTATGAGAAAGGTTTGTTAGGACATTCCGATGCGGATGTGTTACTTCATGCTATCATGGATGCCTTATTAGGCGCTGCTGCGCTGGGAGATATCGGTAAACATTTCCCGGATACAGAGAGTGCTTATGAAGGAATCTCCAGCATAGAATTAGTAAGAAGAGTCAGAATTTTGCTTGAGGAGAAGTTGTATTTGATCGAGAATATCGATGCTACAATTATTGCTCAGAAACCGAAATTAGCTCCTTTTATTCCGCAGATGGTTGTGAATATTGCAGAAGCGCTGGGGATTGATGAAGACAAGGTCAATGTCAAAGCGACAACAGAAGAAGGGTTAGGTTTTACCGGAGCCGGATTGGGTATTGCAGCAAATGCAGTCTGCTTACTCGAAGGTATGATGAATTATCAATATGATGTAACACCGAAGTCCGGATCAGAAGGTGACTGCAGTGGTTGCAGCGGTTGCTCCAAAAAGTAATTGTGATAAAACGTATGTAATTAGAAAAGTTGTTATTGACAAAATATTCAACAATGCATAGAATAGGCAATATAAATATTATAAAGGCAATGAACGGAAAAGTAACTCATAACATAGTATCAGAGATAGAATGTCACCGGCTGAAAGCATTCTTTACAAAACTATGAGGGAAGTGCATCCGGGAGCTGGTTCGGTGAGGCAGATGCTTAGCTGGGCACGGTAACAGCCGTTATCTGTATGAGATGTATACCATCTATTTACGTGGTATGCAAATAGAGTGGAACCGCGATTATCACCGCCTCTATCCTTAGAGGCGGTGTTTTTTTGTGTCCATTTTTTAACTTTTGTTAAAGAATTTGTTCATTTTAATCCTATGTGATAGATGAACCAAGATAAGGGGAAGTATTATTGATAAGTAAATGCAAGGAGGTATTTAATAATGGGAATGATAAAGTATATAAAAGAAGAAATGCAGATTATCAAAGATAGAGATCCTGCCATTAAAACACCATTAGAGGTTTTCTTATATCCAAGCTTTCGGGCAATCATCCGTTACCGCATCGCACACTGGTTATTTGTCAGAAAGCATTATTTTCTGGCTAGATGGTATTCCCAGAGAACCGTGAGGAAGACCGGGATAGAGATTCATCCCGGTGCAACCATTGGGAAAGGCCTATTCATCGATCACGGGCATGGTGTTGTCATCGGTGAAACAGCGATTCTAGGTGACAATGTAACCTTATATCAGGGAGTTACCCTTGGAGGTACCGGTAAGGAACATGGTAAACGCCATCCCACCGTCGGTAACAATGTGATGATCAGCGCCGGAGCGAAGATATTGGGATCCTTTACCATTGGTGAAAGTTCCAAGATAGGAGCCGGTTCCGTCGTGCTTCAGGAGGTTCCTCCGAATTCCACTGTAGTAGGTGTTCCGGGACGGGTTGTGAAGCAGAATAATGTTAAAATACCAAGAGAAGAGATGGATCAGATTCATTTTCCCGACCCGGTATCGAAGGAGTTGGACTGTTTGAAGAATGAGAATATATGCCTCAGAATGGAACTAAAAAAGCTTTATGAAAAAGTAGATCATATCGAAAAACAATTGAATGAACAAGGAAAAGCAGCTGTTTGATAACAGTGGAATAGGAGGAAAATGATGAAGATCTACAACACCTTAACCCAGAAAAAAGAAGAATTCGTCCCTTTGGAGGAAGGAAAGATCCGGATGTACGTCTGCGGACCAACCGTTTATAATTACATCCATATCGGTAATGCAAGACCGGTTATCGTATTTGATTCTTTCCGTAGATATATGGAGTTTCGTGGATATGAGGTTAATTTTGTATCTAATTTCACAGACGTAGATGACAAGATCATTAAGAAAGCTAACGAAGAGGGTGTCAGTTCAACTGAGATTTCGGAACGTTATATTAAGGAATTCCGTACGGATACCGCTGCATTAAATATCAGGGAGGCTACCTGCCATCCAAAGGCGACGGAAGAAATTGAAGGTATGGTTGAGATGATCAGTGACCTGATAGGTAAAGGTTTCGCCTACGAGAAGAACGGAACTGTATATTTTAAGACTAGAAGTTTTCAGGCCTATGGTAAATTATCAAAGAAAAAAATTGATGATTTGGAGTCGGGAGCTCGAATTGCAATCAATGATGAGAAGGAAGATCCGTTGGATTTTGTTCTCTGGAAGCCGAAGAAGGAAGGCGAGCCCTTCTGGCCATCGCCCTGGAGCGAAGGACGTCCAGGCTGGCATATCGAATGTTCCGTTATGAGTAGAAAATATCTTGGCGAACAGATAGATATCCATGCAGGTGGTGAAGATTTGATCTTCCCACATCATGAAAATGAAATTGCCCAGAGCGAAGCTGCCAACGGTAAGGAGTTTGCTCGTTATTGGATGCACAATGCATTTATCAATGTAGATAATAAGAAGATGTCCAAATCGGAAGGGAATTTCTTCACCCTTCGTGAGATTTTGGAACAGTATGATCCACAGGTTGTACGCTTCTTTATGCTGAACTCCCACTACCGCAGCCCACTGAATTTTAGCAGGGATCTGATGGAGTCCGCGAAGAATTCCCTGAACAGAATTCTAACCAGTATTGGACAGTTGGAACATCTGTTAGTGAGTGGTGCCCTTACCAGAAAATCGATCATTGCTGATGAACAGTTGGTATTAACAGAAGCAGAAGCATTGAATACCAAGTATATGGAAGCTATGGACGACGATTTTAACACCGCAGATGCCATCGCTGCAATCTTTGAATTGGTAAAACTTGCGAACACCAGTTGTAATGCAGATAGCAGTGTTGAATTAACGGAGAAGATGAAAGAACGACTGGAGAATCTCTGCGAGATTCTTGGAGTAGAGACAAAGAAAGAAGAAGAACTTCTGGATGAAGATATAGAGAAGTTAATTGAGGAGAGACAGTCAGCGAGAAAGAATAAGGACTTTGCCAGATCGGACGAGATCAGAAACCTTCTGCTGGAGAAAGGTATCATCCTGGAGGATACCAGAGAGGGCGTAAGATGGAAGAGGAGTTGAGCAAGAAACCGGAAGGAATGGGATTGAACAGCTATATAAAGGCTGCCTTTCACTTGCCGGATACGGATATCAAAACCTATTCCCCTTTAACACTAGCTTTTATCGGAGATTCCATCTATGATCTGGTTATCCGCACTACGGTAGTGGAGAGCGGCAATGCTCCCGTCAATAAGCTCCACAGACGTGCATCCAAGCTGGTTCAGGCATCGGCACAGGCGGATCTGTATCATAAGATTAAGGATGCTCTTACTGAAGAGGAAATTACAATCTTTAAGCGTGGACGTAATGCGAAATCCTTCACCACAGCAAAAAATGCAGGAGTGGTAGAATATCGGACAGCAACCGGATTGGAGGCTCTGATCGGATACCTATATCTGACCGATCAGATGGACCGTGTTATGGAGCTGATCAAACCAGTCATAGAGAAGCTGGAACCTGTGGAGGATACGGAGTAGTAAATAACATAAATGATTGAAAAGCATAGATCACGATTAGAAGCTTTTGCCTGCGAATAGCTATCTCAAGATTAAAAACATTTTTTGTAATAGGATGGAAATCCAAGGAAAACCATGTTAAAATTAGGCTGTACCGATTGTTCTCTTTCTTTAGGGGATATGGTACGGCCATTTTTATTATTAGAACTGATTTGTTTTATCTTGGGATCTTCTGTTAGGCAAAATAAAATCTAATTATGGAACGATATAACGATGAGGTGCGTCTAATAGATAGAAAGAAAATAAAGCCAGCTTTTATTGACGATTGAGTGGAAGTAAAGAATCGGGATATTGAGTAACTCAGGTTAAAAAGTATAGGCGATTTAGGGAGGGAGATATTTTATGAAAAAAAGAAAAGCGTTCCGTTTACTTGGCTTAGTTATGATTATGGTATTACTTGTTGGTGCCTGTTCGAAGAAAGAAGCATCTGACATGGAATACTCAACAAATTCGAGCGCTCCACAAGATGCAGGTGAGGCGAATTATGATGTTACTTTTGATTCTGACACCGGCTCAACAGATTGGACAGCAGAAGCTCCGGCCGTAGAGATGGAAGAGAAGGGTAAGGATGATGGCTTAAGCAGTACCTCGGCAATAAACTCCGATATATCCGACCTTCAGCCCCAGGATAAGATTATCAGAACCTTTTTCCTTGATGTTGAAACTCAGTCATTTGACAGTCTGATTACTCAGATTGGTTCGGAAATCAACCGGTTGCAGGGTTATATAGAGAATTCCAAGGTCAGTGGAAAGCGATATTCTAACATGAATGAAGCCCGATATGGAAGTATCGTAGCAAGAATTCCAAGTGATAAGGTTGATGAGTTTGTTAATACGGTTGGTGACAATGCGAATATTGTAAATAAACAGGAATCCACGGATAATGTTTCCTTACAATACATCGAAGCAGAAAGCAGAATTGAAACATTGAAAATTGAGCAGGAACGGTTATTTGCAATTCTAGAAAAGGAAATTTCTTTAGATAATATAATCATCTTGGAAAGCCGCCTCAGTGATATCCGTTATGAACTTGAGAATTATGAAACAAAGTTAAGGTTTTACGATAATCAGGTTGCCTACAGTACAGTGACTATGAGTATTCAAGAGGTTGAAAAGCTTACTCCGGTAACAGAAATAAAGCAGACCGTTGGAACCAGAATAAAGAACGGTTTCAGTGATACTGTATTTAACATCAGTGAAGGCTTTAAAGATTTCTTTGTATGGTTTGTGGTTAATCTCCCTTATTTGTTAATCTGGGGAATTATCATAGCTATCATCGTAATTGTTGTATTAAGAAAGATGAAGAGACAGAAAGCGAAAGAGCAGAAACTGCCGCCGCCACCGATCAGCTACTTAAAGAATTGGGATGACAATGGGCAGAAGGGACCTGACAAGCAAGATTAACTCAAAGTGCAGGCATGTGGGTTAGTATAATGATAATTGAAAAGTAAAAGATAGATGGATTAAGGGTTATGTCAGTGGATGTTATCTCATGGGAGGAGCATTACTTGGCATAACCCTTAAGTTATATTCATTGGCATGATTTCATATTCCATAAGAGTATTATTACAGGGGTTTGTCCTCTTTACACTTAGAGTCAGCTTTGTTATGATATAGAAAATATGATGATAAAGTAAAAGAATAAATGTGTTTTTTTATGGAATGTTGGTGTTAATGCCGGGGTACAGGAGGTGAAGTGATGGATAAGGTAATATTTCATGTGGATGTTAATTCCGCTTTCTTAAGCTGGGAAGCTATCCATCGCCTTCAGTCGGGTGATCCGGTCGATCTTAGGGAGATACCCTCTGCGGTAGCTGGTGATAAGAATAAGCGACATGGAGTTATCCTTGCAAAATCCATCCCCACGAAGCAGTATGGAATCAAAACCGGAGAACCGCTGGTTGATGCGCTGAAGAAATGCCCCAACCTGACTTTGGTTCCACCCCATCATCAGATGTATGAAGAATACTCCACTCAGTTTATCCGGATTCTGAATGACTTCTCACCCTGTGTTGAACAGTGCTCCATTGATGAAGCCTATTGTGATATGTCAGGAATGCAGACTCTATTTGGACCACCTGAGGAAGCCGCTCAAAAGCTGAAGGACAGGGTAAAGAAGGAATTAGGCTTTACAGTAAACGTCGGAATTTCAACAAATAGACTTCTTGCTAAAATGGCCTCTGATTTTAAGAAACCGGATCTGGTTCATACCCTGTATCCGGAGCAGATCAAGGATAAGATGTGGATACTACCGGTGGGAGAGTTGTTCTTTGTGGGTAAATCCACGGTAAAAGTGTTGAACACACTAGGAATCTATACGATAGGTGATTTAGCGAAGACTGATATTAATATATTAAGAGCACATTTGAAAAAGCATGGAGAAGTAATTCATAGCTTTGCTAATGGTAACGATACCTCAATCATTTCCCATGAGGAGGTCAAGAATAAAGGTTATGGGAATTCTACGACAATCTCGTTTGATGTGGAAGATGAGTCAACCGCTAAGATGATTTTACTCTCCCTTGCGGAAAATGTGGGAGCTAGATTACGTAAAGATGAAATGATGGCTAATGTGGTATCCGTAGGAATTGTTGATTCCCTGTTCAAAAATAGCTCCCACCAGACTACATTATTAAGCCCTACCCATAATACAAATGAAATCCACAGGGTAGCTTGTAGCTTGTTTGATGAGTTATGGGACGGTTCACCAATCCGGCTTCTTGGAATACAGACCAGTAAGGTAGTATCGGATACCTCAGAGAGGCAGATGAGCCTGTTCAGCTTTGAGACGGATGAGAAGAAAGATAAGTTGGATCAGGCCATCGATACGATTCGTAACCGTTTTGGAAGCTCGGCAATCCAGCGGGCAAGTCTTGTAAAACAACAGGAGTTTGAAAAGAAGAAGAATCCTTTAACTGACGGTACAAATGGGCAATTAAAATAATGAGAACACTGAAAAGGTTTAGAAAAAAGTTAAATCAAAAGTAAAGGAATCATAGTTGCGGGTGAGGATAAGTTCTAAGGTTAAAAAGTAAAATAAAATGATAATAAATTATAATAAAATATTAAATAATACAAATTTATAGTTAACACCGTCGGTTCATGACGTCTGATTAAAATGGAAAATGTTTACATGGAGTGATATATTATATTAGGACATGCCATTTTATTTAGGTGAAAGGGACGGATCAATGACGCGGCAGGTATTTTACTTATCTATGCTTCTGTTACTATTTTTACCGAGAGATAATAGATTCTTTACATCGACACCACTTTATGAATTAGAAGGTACACAGGAAAATACACAGGATAATAAGACCAAAAGTAGTATAAATAAAGAGATATATAAAAAGGAACAGCTAAGTGAGATGGAAGCGCTAGACGCTGTAAAGATGCAATATGCAGCGAATTTTGATAAGATTTTGTTAGATGAGGGAGAAAACTATTATTACAAGTTATCGGTAGCTGATTACTATCTGACCTATGAGGGAATGGATGTAGCAGGGCAGAAGTATTTGATCCACTTGTATGAATTCGTTCTTGATGAGCTTGATACAGGAATCGGACATACGGTCACCTATGGGTGGTACACAGTAGATATCGCTTCCGGTACCATTACGGATGAGACAAATTAATTGTGATTGCCGGTTAAGAATATAATTAGGAAAGAATTTCGTACAAGTTAGTCCCATGTAGATGGATAAATGCTTACCTGTGATGAAAGATTACAGAAAGGAAGAATTGCCTTGGAACAAAAACAAAAGATTTATGAATTGTTGGACCAATATCAGATATCCTACGAAGTGATTGAGCATCCTGCTGCTTTTACCATCGAGGACCTCAATTCTCTTGAGATTTTTAAAGACAATCCGTGGGTTGCCAAGAATCTCTTTCTTAGGGACGAGAAAGGCAGAAGACATTTTCTAGTAGTTATTGATAAGGATAAAAAAGCTGATCTTAAGAATATCCGAGCACAGCTTGGGACGAGCAATCTAAGCTTTGCCTCAGAGGAACGGTTGATGAAGCACTTGAAGCTGACAAAGGGATCTGTAACACCGTTGGGTATCATAAATGATGAAAATTATGCTGTTGAACTGGTAATAGATAGAGATCTGGTAGGCAGAGAACGGATCGGGGTGCATCCGAATGACAATTCAGCGACCGTTATGTTAAGTTATACGGATTTGAATAAAATCATCCGGAATCACGGGAATACCATACACATCATAGATTTATAAAGTGATATTAGCCCATTTTCCACTTGAGAAGCGGGTGTAATTAAAGATTAAACGAAATGCCTGATCTACCAAGAGAGCAATCCAAGCTCCATATAAGCCAAAACCCATAGGAAAACATAAGAACCAAGTTAATAGGGGACGAATTAAGGCAACGCTGATCAGGGATATCACAGCAACATAGGCGGTATCTCCCGCACCTCGAAGGCATCCGGAACAGACAACCTGGGAGGTTTGCATATGGGTTCCCAAGGCAGCCAGAATCATTATATTAGCCCCAAGCGCTATAATCACAGTCTCATCAGTGAATAAGGATACCATAAAGCTACGTCCGAAGAAATATATGAGAAAAATAACACAGGATATCAGAAAAGCTAAACGCTGACCGGTTTTACCATAGACAATGGATAAATCCGGTCTTTTTGCACCCATATTCTGGCCAACCAGCGCAGAGGCAGCAATGGACAAGCCATCACCGAAACAGAAGGAGAAGGTCAGGAGATTCATGCAGATCAGGTGTGTGGCATAATCATTTGTTCCTAGCCTAGCTACAATGGCTGCGTAGGCAAGAAAGCCAATTCTTAAAAATACCTGCTCGACAAAAGCACTTCCGCTTACTTTCATAATCGGACCGGTAACATCTCTGTGTAATGGCTTGGTTACCTTCAAAAAGAAGGTAAGATAACCATTTTTGCGGAACAGGGTATTTAGCGAAATCAAAAAGGCAGCGATGGCACCAAGAAGTGTCGCTATGGCAGCACCTTTGACTTCTAGACGAGGGAAGAAGCCGATCCCGTTGATTAATAAATAATTAAAAATAATATTAATAACATTACTAATAATGTTCGTTGTCATGGAAATCGTGGTTTTACCGCATCCACGATGAGCAGCATTGATAGTTAGGTTAAGAGCTTGGAAGGGAATGCTGAACATTAGAACACGGAAATAGGTAATCGCATCTGCAAGATAGGAGTCATCGGCTCCGGCAATCAACATAATTGGCTTTGCGAAAAGATAACCGAGACATGCCATGAGTAAGGAAGCTATCGCGCTGATAATAAAACTGGCACGAACAACCCGGTTAGCTCCTTTTTGATCCCCTTGTCCTTTGCGACGGGCTGCAACTGCGGTAACACCCGTGTTTAGAGAGAAGATGATTGCCAACAGAATAAATTTCGGTTGATGGGTAATACCGACAGCTGTAATTGCACCAGACCCTAAAGTTCCCACCATAATGGTATCCACAGAACCAATCATGGATACTAACAGGGCTTCTAAGGCAGAAGGCCAAGCTATTCGGAAGAAATTCTGATAAACATATCGGGTAGAAGGTAATTCACCGATCAGCTGATCTTTTTTTAGCATGCTATTCACAGAGAATAAATTTGCTGGATGCAACACGTTCAACTCCTTTGTTGTGTCGATAAATAACAGATATGGCTATTTTAGCACTTTTTCTGCCAAAATCAAACTGAAAGTTATTTTATTACAAGTAAGGAATAGAATAGGATGATATAATACATCATAAGAAATGGAAGAAAGTAAACTCGGATTGCCTTTTATTTTAAAATATGCTAAAATTATTTCGTGATGAAGCAGATAAATATTTCTATTATTTCATAAAAATATGAGAAAGAAACATTCGATGAACAATTAATAGGAGGAGAGATCCTCCTAATTTACGCGAAATGTGTTTCTTCGGGTAAGCGGTTTAAAGAGTGAAAGAAAGCAGCTTGCTCTGAAGAAAGAGAGATTCGTAACTAAAATACTTATATATCAAGGAGGATATGAACTATGTCAACACCCCATAATGAAGCGAAAGCTGGAGAAATTGCTAAAACAGTCCTAATGCCAGGAGATCCCTTAAGAGCTAAATTCATTGCTGAGACTTATCTGGAGGATGTAGTTTGCTTTAATAAAGTTAGAAATATGTTTGGTTACACCGGTACCTATAAGGGTAAGAGAGTATCCGTAATGGGAGGCGGGATGGGTATACCTTCCATTGGTATTTATTCCTATGAGCTGTTCCATTTTTATGATGTGGATAACATAATCCGAATTGGTTCTGCCGGTGGAATAACAGAAGAAATAAAAGTACGTGATATTGTTATTGGTATGGGAGCATCCACTAATTCCAACTATGCATCTCAGTATCAGCTCCCCGGAACTTTTGCTCCGATTGCTGATTTCGGTTTGCTTCGTAGAGCAGTTGAAACAGCGGATCGCTTAAAGATAAAGACTGTTGTTGGAAATGTATTATCTTCTGACATTTTCTATGACGATAACAAAGAAGCAAATGAATTATGGCGTAAGATGAATGTCCTTGCCGTTGAGATGGAGGCGGCAGCTCTCTATATGAATGCAGCAAGAGCGGGGAAGAAAGCACTCTGTATCTTAACGGTTTCAGACCATGTATTCACGGGTGAATCCTTATCCGCTGAAGACAGGCAGCTAACCTTCCGTGATATGATGGAAATCGCATTGGAAATAGCAGAATAAGGAAAGGAAAGGATAGAACAATGGATAAGAAATTAATAATTGAGAAGGTAGATCATACTTTATTAGGCCAGACTGCAACCTGGGAAGAGATTAAGCAGATCTGTGATGATGCAATTACCTATGGAGTAGCATCAGTGTGCATACCACCGTCCTATGTGAGACAGGTGAAGGGATATGTGAAGGAACAGATGAAGGTATGTACCGTAATTGGGTTCCCGAACGGCTATAGCACTACGGCAGTTAAAGTGTTTGAGACGAAGGATGCGATTGCTGGCGGAGCTGACGAGATTGATATGGTAATTAACCTCGGCATGTTAAAGGATAAGAGATATGATGAGATATTAGATGAAATTAAGCAGATTAAGGCTGCCTGCGGACAACTGATACTTAAGGTTATCATAGAAACTTGCCTGCTTACGGAGGAAGAGAAGATTAAGATGTGTGAAATTGTAACTGCATCAGAGGCCGATTTTATCAAAACCTCCACAGGTTTTTCTAAATCCGGAGCAACTTTTGAGGATGTAGAATTATTTGCGAAGCATATTGGAAAACATGTTCGGATTAAAGCAGCCGGAGGAATCTCTTCCTTTGATGATGCTGAAAAATTCATTGAACTGGGAGCTGACAGACTTGGCACGAGCAGAATCGTAAAGCTTGCGAAGAACCAGGAAGGCTCGGGCTATTAAGCTATAACCCACAGTAATTAAGCTGGATACTCAGAGTAAATTACTATAGAAATAAGTAAGTGATTTGACAGGGAGGTTGTATTTATGAGCGAACAAGATAATTCACTACAAGATAACATGGAGAAGAACAGCCTTGTACCTCAGGAGAAAGGTGAACTGCTTTTCCAGACGGATATTGTTAATAGGTCTGTCGTGAAGAATCTGATTAGAGAAGCGATAGAAGGTATGGAAAATAGTTATACACCCTATTCCGGTTTTAAGGTCGGAGCAGCGCTATTAACAACAAGGGAAAAGATATATAAAGGCTGTAATATCGAGAACGCGGCATATGGAGCTACGAACTGCGCTGAGCGGACGGCACTTTTTTCAGCAATTAATGAAGGTGAGAAAGAATTCGCTGCTATTGCCATTGTCGGAGGAAAGAATGCGGTACTCGCTGATTTCTGTCCTCCTTGCGGTATATGTAGGCAGGTACTCAGGGAGTTTGTAGATCCGAAAAGTTTTCTTGTGATATTGGCTAGATCTGAGGATGATTATATGATCTATTCCTTAGAATCCTTATTGCCGCTGAGCTTCGGTCCGGATAATCTGTAAAATGATAGATTTATAAAGACGGGAATATTCTTTGACTTTTTCATGAGTTTAGGGAGTATCCCGTTTTCCACGATAAGACCATAGACAAGTAATCTATAGTTAGTGACTTAAGATATGAGATATTTACTTGTGATAGTTAGTGATTAAGAAATTAGATATTTCCTTGTGATTGTTAGTGACTTAAGATATGAGATATTTCCTTGTGTTAGTTAGTGATTTAAGAAATTAGATATTTCCTTGTGATAATTATGAATGATACAAATGCTGTGTATTATAATCAGAGAGAATAATAATTATTAGGAATTGTTATGAATGGAAGAGGTTATCGAGGGTAATTACGCTTCCATAATGAAAATGGTTATGTTATACTAAACCCAAGAAAATAAGGACTGTACTATATTGGAAAGGAAATAAAAACATGTATTCATTTGATGAAGTAAAATCCTATGATCCTGAACTTGCAGAGGCGATGACACTTGAGATTAAAAGACAGAATAGCCACATTGAACTAATCGCTTCCGAAAATTTTGTTAGTAAGGCAGTTATGGCTGCAATGGGTAGTCAATTAACCAACAAATATGCGGAGGGTTATCCCGGTAAGAGATATTACGGTGGGTGCGAATTTGTAGATATGGCTGAAAACCTTGCAATCGATAGAGCAAAGCAATTATTCGGCTGCACTTATGCTAACGTTCAGCCTCATTCCGGTGCTCAAGCTAATATGGCAGTATTCTATGCGTTATTAAAGCCAGGTGATACGGTCCTTGGCATGAACCTAGCTCATGGAGGACACCTAACTCACGGAAGCCCGGTTAATATGAGCGGAAGTTATTTCAATATCGTTCCTTACGGAGTAAATGATCAGGGATTTATTGATTATGATAGTTTGAGAAAGATTGCGAAGGAAAGCAAGCCGAAGCTTATGATAGCTGGTGCTAGTGCATATGCCAGAAAGATAGATTTTAAGATCTTCCGTGAAATTGCAGATGAGGTTGGCGCATTCTTAATGGTAGATATGGCTCATATCGCAGGACTTGTTGCGGCAGGCTACCATGATAGCCCGATTCCTTATGCTCACGTAACTACTACAACAACACATAAGACACTTAGAGGCCCAAGAGGCGGAATGATCCTTTCCAGTGCTGAGTTTGCAGAAGAACACAAATTGAATAAAGCGGTATTCCCCGGCATTCAGGGTGGACCTCTGATGCACGTGATTGCTGCTAAGGCAGTATGTTTTAAGGAAGCGCTCGACCCTAGCTTTAAGGATTACGCAAGAAGAATTATCGAGAATTCCCAGGCACTTGCTAATGGTTTAATGAAGAGAGGTTTTAACCTTGTATCCGGAGGTACGGACAACCACTTAATGCTGGTTGACCTTCAGAATATGGGTGTAACCGGTAAGGATACGGAGAAGCTTCTGGATGCAGCTCATATTACCTGTAACAAGAATTCTATCCCGAATGACCCTGCTTCACCTTTTGTAACCAGCGGTATTCGTCTTGGAACTGCAGCAGTAACCACCAGAGGAATGAATGCAGAGGATATGGATGTGATTGCAGAAGCAATCTACTTACTTGTGAAGGATGTAGAAGCGAATAAAGAGAATGCAATGGCTATGGTTAAGACCTTGACCGACAAATATCCGTTGTACTAAAATTACAAATAAGTTATAATAGGGCAGCGGGCGATCAAAGCACGCTGCCCTTTTACAAATTTACAGCGATATATAAGATGAAAATTAAGGAGATATAGGAACTATGACTACGTTACTACTAATCATTATCTACATAGCTTTTATCAGTTTGGGATTACCGGATGCCATGTTTGGGGCTTCCTGGCCTACCATTAGGGCGGATTTATCACTGCCGATGGAAGGAGCGGGTCTGGTTTCCTTTATTGTTGCAAGTGGAACCATAATCTCCAGCTTGCTGAGTGGTAAGTTGATACGTAAATTCGGCACCGGTAAGTTGACCTTAATCAGTGTCTTTATGACAGCAATACCATTACTAGGATACTCCTTTAGCCATAATTATCTTTGGTTGTGTTTACTTGGAATACCACTGGGTCTTGGTGCGGGAGCGGTTGACGCTGCTCTTAATAATTTCGTAGCCCTTCACTTCTCAGCCAGACATATGAGTTGGTTACACTGCTTCTGGGGTGTCGGAGCTACAGCTGGGCCTGTTATCATGTCAGCGGCGATTGCTTCAACTGGTAGCTGGCGAAATGGTTATCTGATCGTAGCAATCATCCAGATTATCCTGGTTGTAGCACTTATATTCTCCTTGCCATTGTGGACGAAATTCAAGGAAGAGAACATAGAAACTGAAATAGCACATGGGGAGAAGGATAAGAATGTCTTAAAGCTGCCCGGCATCTTTCCGGCAATGATCGGTTTCTTCTGTTACTGTGCCTTGGAAGCGACAGCGGGCTTATGGGGCGCCAGTTATCTGGTACAGACGAAGGGAACCTCGGCTGCGGTTGCCGCAGGGTGGGTTTCCATGTATTATCTAGGTATCACAATTGGAAGATTTATTAATGGTATCTTTACTGTGAAGTTCTCAAACCCGGTTCTGATACGGGTTGGTCAGGTGATCATCGGTATTGGTGCAGTTATTCTATTGGTTTTTGATCAATCCTTTGCAAGTCCGGTGGGCCTTACTTTGATTGGACTCGGATGTGCTCCGATTTATCCTTCTATGCTGCATGAAACACCGATACGCTTCGGTAAGCATAATTCCAGCAGCTTAATGGGTTTGCAGATGGCCTTTGCTTATGTTGGAGCAACTGTAATACCACCAGTTCTCGGTCTAGTTATGGGAAGGATCAGTACTGAGTTTTATCCGATATTCATCTTGATTTTACTAGCGGTTATGATTCTGGGTAGCGAAGAAATCAACCGAATTGTAAGAAACAAACAGAAATTAATCAATGCGACATTATGAATGATTCTGGTCAGTACGAAGGAGGCCTTTCCGATACTCATCATGGCACCTGACGCAAATAACGCGATCATATATGAAGTAAGCTGAAAAGAGAAACAAAAAAGGAACTTGCACTAACCGAAAGGCTTGTTTTGCAGGTTCCTTAATTATAAATCGATAAACTTTTATCGTGTAATTAATCCACGATATCGAAGAAGCCACCATCCAACATCTTCTGGAAGGTTCTTGTTCCAAAGATAATACCAACGATTATTACGCCGGTCACACAGAGACATCTCACGATTTTCGGTACATCCACATTTACACGTACGGTTACGCTTTTCGTTTCATCTTCATCGGTTGAACAACATTTTGCCATAGTTACATCCTCACTTTCTTCTTAATATCCCAATTCTTCGCCTACGAGAATTACTTTGATTCTTCCTGGTATCTTGGATTTTCTGGTAATTACAATTTCGCAGCAGATGCAATCCTCCACAAGGCAGTTCGCACATTTACCGATTTCTGCACAAGGCGTCTTTGCACTGAGTCTGACACAGTTCGGTGGTGCTGCCATATTACGGACGCGTTCCATACCTGTTGTTGTATCTGTTACTATCTTATTCATGCCTGCTATTACTATTACATTTTTAGGACCGGTAATAAGGCATGCGACTCTATTACCTGCCCCATCGATATTAACCAATTGGCCATCCAGAGTTATCGCATTAGAACTCATAAAGAAATAATCGGAGGTAACAATTTTACTGTACAGCTGAGACTTTTCTTCCAGAGTTTTAGCAAAGCCTCGATCATATAGTATGTAGTCGGAGGCTTGTAATTCCTCCAATAAGCCGATTTCACTCAGTGTCTGAGAACCGCCCCAGGAGATAGAACATCCGGGAGTCAGAAAACGCTTTGCTGTTAGTATAGCTTCCTCGGAATTCTCGCAATAATAACCTTCGATGCCTCTCTTATTGAATTTCTCAATGATACTGTCAGCCAGATTCTCATAATAAACCTTTTTTGGTGACATAATGATATCCTCCCTTAGCTAGATCCGATCATATTTTTTAATGAAGCAGATACCGATTCCACCGGGCCCTGCATAAGTACCTATGGTAACACCGATCTGAAAGACAGGGTAATCAATCTTTCGGTTAATATATTCCTCCACTAGGCTCTGAAGGAATTCTGCATCTGCAGGAGTTGTAGCATTAGCAATACAGAAATCATAATCCGAAGGTTTGTCGCCGGTCTCTTCAAAGTATTCCGTCATCATGGAGAATACCTTCTCTATGGATTTCTTGCGTCCTCTGACATTGGAATATGGAATCAGCTCCCCATCCTTAAGTTGGATCAAAGGCTTGAGATCAAGCATATTGCCAGCTAAAGAGGCTGCTTTACCGATACGCCTTCCTTTTGCCAGATATTCCAAAGTATCAACAGTAAACATAATCCGGGCGGTAGATTTCAGCCTGGTCAGTTTATCTAATATCATATCAAGAGATAAACCGGCTTTTTTCATGTAGGCTAGCTGAAGAAGCAGAAGACCTTCACCGGCAGTTGCCTGTATACTGTCGATGATCTGAATATTCGCTTCAGGATGCTGCTCCTCAAGGATCTGCTTTGCATTCATAGCAGATTGATAAGAACCGCTGAATTTATGTGTAAGACATAAACACAAAACGTCATACCCGTTCTTGATAGCAGTTCTAAATTCATTGATATAGTCTTGAACTGAAGGAAGGGAGGTTGATACGGTTTTGTTATTCTCGGACAACCTCTGATAGAATTCTTCATTTGAAATATCAACATGTTCTTTATAATATACATCCTGATTAAAGCTTACATAGAACGGAATAAGTATTAAATCATGTTCTTTTAGCAAGCTTTCCGGCAAATCACAGGAGGAGTCGGCAAAAATCCGGTAATCCTTCATACAAGTCTCCATTCCTTTCGTAGTCTCATTATTTCGCGGTTGGTATTTAATAAAATAAATCAAGATTGGTAATTTATGTAGGTCTATATTCTATTAAATATGGTAGTTTTTATTACTACATCCATTGTAAACGATTGCATTTGAGAATTCAAGAAAAAGGTGATATAATTCAAGATAAGCAGATTAATCCAAGAAAGATAAGCTACTTTTTATATTTATATGAAAAAGCAGTTTATCTTTCTTGGATAAGTGTAACTTGAGCGAAAAAGCATAGCTTTTGAGCTCGTTAATCTGCGAAAATCAGAAGGTTGAAAGTTGGTACAAGATGTCGAAAAATTTATATATTGCAGAGAAGCCGAGTGTAGCGACGGAATTCGCCAAAGCACTTAAAATTACAGGAAGAAAACAGGATGGTTTTATTGAATCAGAGGATGCTATCGTGACTTGGTGTGTCGGTCATCTGATAACCATGAGTTATCCTGAAGTGTATAACCCTTCCCTCAAAAAATGGAATATGGAAACACTGCCGTTCTTACCGAAGGATTACAAGTATGAGGTGATTTCTAATGTTAAGAAGCAGTTTAATATCGTAAAAGGACTTCTGAACCGACAGGATGTGGATACGATTTATGTATGCACTGACTCCGGGCGGGAGGGAGAATACATATATAGACTCGTTGATCAGGAGGCTAAAGTTCCGAAATCAAAGATAAGAAAGCGTGTTTGGATCGACTCTCAGACGGAGGAGGAAATTCTCAGAGGTATCCGTGAGGCAAAACCTTTGTCCTCTTATGATCATTTATCCGATGCTGCATATCTACGTGCCCAGGAAGATTATCTGATGGGTATTAATTTCTCGCGAATACTAACCCTTAAGTATGGGAACGAGGTTCAAAAGCTTCTGAATTCCCAGAAATGGTCTGCGATCAGCGTCGGTCGTGTTATGACCTGTGTACTTGGCATGGTTGTCAGAAGAGAACGGGAAGCCCGTAGCTTTGTGAAGACACCGTTCTATCGTGTTCTCACTGGGTTACAGGCGGAAGATAAAGAATTTATGGCAGAGTGGCGTGCTGTCGATGGCTCGAAGTATTATAATACTCCTTTATTATATAAGGAGAACGGTTTCTCCGAGAAAACAAGTGCTGTGAAGCTGATTAAGGATCTAGCAGAACAATTTCCGGAGATGGCCGACGATGGAACCTGGGTAGCGAAACCCAGCGAAGATAAGCCGGACAGATTGATGGCTGAGGTGTGCCAGGTAGAAAAGAAGAAGGAGACTAAAAATCCACCTCTGCTATATAACTTGGCAGAACTCCAGAATGACTGCGCACGTTTCTTCAAAATCAGTCCGGATGAGACACTTAAGATAACCCAGGAGTTATATGAGAAGAAACTGGTTACGTATCCGAGAACCGATGCGAGAGTATTATCAACAGCAGTTTCTAAGGAAATCTACAAGAATATTAAGGGACTACAAGGACTGAACCAATTCTCAGGACTGATCGGTGAGGTATTGGAGCAGGGAACCTATAAAAATATTGCAAAAACTCGTTATGTAAATGACAGCCAGATTACGGACCATTATGCTATCATTCCTACAGGACAGGGATTGAATACCTTAGGATCATTGTCACCTACGGCTCATAAGGTCTATGAGATTATTGTAAAAAGATTTATCAGCATCTTCTTTCCTCCAGCGGAATATAGGAAAGTCAGTGTGGTTGCGAAAATCAAAGGTGAAAGCTTCTTCGCCTCCTTCCGAGTGTTAGAGAAGGAAGGCTATCTAAAGGTGCTTGGCAGTACCTACGAGAAAGCCGGTGCAGGTAGTTCAGTTAAAAAGGATGCGGAGAATAATCCGGAGGAAGGCGATAATGTGGAAGAGGAAAGCTTCGATAAGGTGCTTCTTCAGATTGTCAACAATCTAAAAAAAGGGATGCAATTACCGGTAAATCAGCTGGTCATCAAGGAAGGAGAGACGGCTCCGCCGAAGAGATACAATTCCGGTGCCTTAATCCTAGCCATGGAAAATGCAGGACAGCTGATTGAAGATGAAGAACTTCGTGCCCAGATTAAGGGTAGTGGTATTGGAACCAGTGCGACCCGTGCAGAGATTCTGAACAAATTGGTTAACATTACATATCTCAATCTGAATAAAAAGACTCAGATCATTACCCCGACTCTTCAGGGGGAGATTATCTATGATGTAGTATATACCTCGATAAAATCGTTATTGAATGCAGAACTTACAGCAAGTTGGGAAAAAGGCTTGACCTATGTATCCGACGGAAAAATTACGAAGGTGGAATACACCCAAAAGTTGGAAGGTTTCGTTGCTAAGATGGTGGACGGCGTGAAGAAGACAAACAATCAAGCAGCGCTTTCGAAGTTTTTTAATGATGTAGTTATCTATTATAAGAAATAAGGATTCTTCCTTTGTATAGCAGCTATTCTTGAAGAAAAAGATAGCTGCTATTTTTGAAGAAAAGATAGCTGCTATTTTTTGCTTTTATCTGCAAGGGTTCCTGCAAAGATAACGAAAAACCAGCATCATTTACAAATAACACACCCGTTTTTTGTTGACTATTAACAGTTGATATGATACCATGACCTTGATGCAGAAGTTGTATTTCTAATAACCTTTTGCGAATTTATTTCACACATGGAGGTGAAGTACATAGAATAAAATGATGATATATTTATTATCTGTAACTATTAACTAAGATCATCCCAAGATCTTTCTAACAGAAATGTTTAAATTAGCGCCATGTACCTCTATTGGGCGGAGTATTTTAGAGGTTGACGAGGTAGAGAGTTATCGAAGTATTCGGCGGATACTCTCTCATGTACTTGGGCATGTGATATGACGAAAAAACAGTGGGTAACTGCATCACAAAAACGTCATAACCAAGAACAAATCTGAATTAGAGGCAATTCTGACTTCGGTAAGATAACGGAGCTGAACCGCCTTGAGAATTCATGTCATTTTTTTGCAGAGAATACGCAGTTCTCTGTAGGAACGGATAACTAAATACTACTAAACTAATCACCTATAAGGAGGTTTATTTCGCATGTGTGGAATTGTTGGATATATAGGTCAGGCTCAAGCTGCGCCTATTTTACTGGAAGGTTTATCAAAGTTAGAATACAGAGGTTATGATTCCGCTGGTCTAGCGGTTCATGATGGAACAAAGTTAGGAATTGCAAAGTGTAAAGGAAGATTGAAGGCTTTAAGTGATCTGACTCAGGACGGCAAAACAATAAAGGGTACCATCGGTATCGGACATACCAGATGGGCGACACATGGAGCACCCTCCGATACGAATTCTCATCCCCATTTTAATACAAATGAGTCCATTGCGGTCGTACATAATGGAATTATTGAGAATTACCTGAAGTTAAAGAACAGACTCATCGATAAAGGCTATCGCTTTCAGAGCCAGACGGATACGGAAGTAGTGGTACAGTTATTGGATTACTATTATACGGGCGACGCGTTAGCTGCAATCGCTAAGGTGATGACAAAGCTCGAGGGTTCTTATGCATTAGGAATTATGTTCAATGACCGACCGGATGAATTCTATGCAGTACGTAAGGATAGTCCCTTAATCGTTGGTGTCTCCGCAAGCGGAAAGTTCATTGCCTCCGACGTACCGGCTATCTTAAAACAGACCAGAGATGTATATTATATTGAAAATGGCGAAATAGTACATTTATCCAGAGAAAAGACTAATTTTTATAATAGTGACTTAGAAATAATCGAGAAAGAAATGAAAACAGTTCAATGGGATATCACAGCAGCAGAGAAAGGCGGCTATGAGCATTTCATGCTGAAGGAGATACACGAACAGCCTAAGGCAGTCAGAGATACGATCAATCCTAGGATCCGCGGTAATGATATCGTAATTGATGAACTTAATATGAGCGTTGAAGACATCAAGAACCTTAAGAAGATCTTCATCGTTGCCTGTGGTTCAGCTTACCACACCGGAATGACCGGCAAATATGTTATTGAAGATTTAGCAAGAATTCCTGTTGAGGTAGATTTGGCTTCGGAGTTCCGCTACCGTAATCCAATCTTGGAGGAAGGTACCTTGACAATTGTTATCAGCCAGTCCGGTGAGACCGCAGATTCACTGGCGGCCCTCAGAGAAGCTCACAGACAGGGAGTAAAGGTACTTGGTATTATTAACGTGGTTGGCAGTTCCATTGCAAGAGAAGCGGATAACGTAATGTATACCTGGGCAGGTCCTGAGATCGCCGTTGCAACAACTAAGGCTTACTCGACCCAGATCGCAGCTCTGTACCTGTTGGCAATGCATTTTGGTAAGGTACGTGGAACCTTATCGAATGAAAAATTTGCTTCTTTATTAGAGAATCTACGTAAGCTTCCCGATCAGATTCAAACCATTTTAGATAAGAAAGTATCAGAAATACAATACATTGCTTCGAAATTCGTAGCAGTAAAGGATACCTTCTTCATCGGAAGAGGTGTTGATTACGCAACAGCAATGGAAGGTTCCTTGAAGATGAAGGAGATTTCCTACATCCATTCTGAAGCATATCCGGCCGGTGAATTAAAACATGGCTCGATTGCTTTGATTGAAGACGGTACGGTAGTGATAGCCGTTCTGACACAGAATGAATTATTAAAGAAAACAATAAGCAATATTGTAGAGGTGCAGTCCAGAGGAGCATATGTTCTGGCAATAGCGAATGAAGGCAACGAGGAAGCGGTCAGTGTATCCGATATGGCTATGTATGTTCCTGTTACAGATGAACATTTTACAACGTCTCTTGCAGTTATTCCGTTACAGCTTCTGTCCTATTATGTTTCCGTTGGAAAAGGTTTGGATCTTGATAAACCAAGAAATCTTGCAAAATCTGTTACGGTGGAATAAAATAATAATGAGAATTATATGCTTATCAATAATTAATGTAATTATTAGGTAGTTGCGAAACTCAAAAATTATGGCTATTAATTACGTATATCGTTTCACAATTATCTAAAAAATATTTATTTGTGAGGGGGAATGAGCATGTCAGAGCATCTGATGATCAAATCATTGCTTGACTTGAAAGAAACCATTGCTGCCGATATCTTTACTGGCTGTATCTATCCTTGGGAGATTCTTGGTAAGATTAAGAGCGAGATTCTTAGGATTGGTGAAAACCTATCCTCAGAGGAATATGATAAAGTAGGTGAGGATGTCTGGATTGCGAAATCTGCAAAGGTTGCAGCATCAGCGTCCATCAACGGTCCTGTCATCATCTGTAAGGATGCTGAGGTAAGGCATTGCGCTTATATTCGTGGTAGTGCAATTATCGGAGAGGGTGCAGTAGTAGGCAATTCTACTGAACTGAAGAATGTAATCCTGTTCAACAAGGTACAGGTGCCTCATTACAACTATGTTGGTGATTCTATCCTTGGTTATAAGGCACATATGGGAGCAGGCTCTATCACCTCCAATGTTAAATCTGACAAAACACTAGTAAGTGTTCATGCCGGTGAATTATTTCTTGAGACGGGATTGAAGAAATTCGGTGCAATCCTTGGAGACCATGTTGAAGTTGGTTGTAACAGCGTTCTTAATCCAGGCACGGTAATTGGTAGAAATGCCAATGTCTATCCGCTGTCCATGGTGAGAGGTTATGTCCCGGAAGCCAGCATTTATAAAAAGGCCGGAGAGGTTGTAGCTAAGTATTAGATAAAATATGTAAAAATTGTTTGATATAGCTTACTATTATTGATATAACTATAATATAAGCTACGAATTAAATATGGTTTATAAAAGTAGCTGATTTATTACATATAAATTAGCTGCTTTTATTTTTGCCTTCCATAACTATAAATCTTATGTTTGGAGTGTCAATAATGAGGTAATGTCAGTTACAGGAATTTAATTTTATGTTCGATTGAAAAATTTGGCAAATGAGGGGGAAGCCATCAGACACGGGGACAGACTTCAGGTCGTACCCGTAGAACGGCTTAAGGACTTGGAAACAGATATTATGAAATTAAAGAAGGAAGAAGAATTGAACGGGTTTCAGCAATGGATTCTGGATGGGCTGTATAATTTCAAGGTCCCAGATACTGCTTTTGAGGTAAAATCCATTATCATAATGGCATTATACCATCCGTTCAGTGCAGTAGTAGAATTTAATCATGAGGCGAGAACTTATACCACAAGAAGCCTTGTGCGTGCCGATTTCCATGGTGCAAGAAAGTATCTGTCGGATATGTTGAGTTCCTTAGGATACCATTACCATGAGGTATTTAATCTTCCTATGAAGCGCTTGGCTGTTCAAAGTGGGTTGGCTTTGTATGGACGCAATAACATTACCTATGTTGAAGATTTAGGCAGCAATATATCATATTTGGCTTTCTTTTCGGACATACCCTGTGAGCAGGATGATTGGCGAGAGGTCTGTCAGGCGGGCATCTGTGATAAATGTAATGCCTGTATATCAGCATGTCCAACAAGGGCTATCCGAAGTGATAGATTTTTAATCGATAATGAAAGATGCTTATCAGCAATCAATGAATCCGGTGGTGAATTCCCCGATTGGCTTCCGAAGGATGTGCATCATACTTTATATGATTGCTTAAGATGTCAGGAAAAGTGTCCTCTCAATGCTAAGACAGCGAAGGACACAATTGGACCAATCCGTTTCAATGAAGTTGAAACCTCCATGCTTCTGGAAGGAAAGAGACCTGAGGCATTCTCAGAGGAATTTATGAAAAAGGCAAATATCATTGCATTATTTGATTGGAGTGATGGATTACCCCGCAATATACGGGCAATTATCAATATAGCAAAGGCGAAGATGAGCATTGAATGATACAAAGTAGTGTTCTTGGAATCGCTTGAATTATCGTGTTTCGGTTGAAGGAGGTACAGAAGCTTCGTAACATTAAAAAGAAAACAGGGAGGAGTATAAATGAGAACATTAGGGGAAAAAGCATACCAGGAAATCAGAACATGGATTTATCGGAATGCAAGACAGATTGATCTGGTCTTATGGCAGTACTTATTCGAAGATGGGTGTAAGGAATCAGTACTTACGGCGTTAACCTTTTATCAGAACGATGATGGAGGATTTGGTAATACTCTCGAAGCCGACTGCTGGAATCCGAATTCTTCTCCATACACAACATTGCAGGCAATTAATATCTTACATATTATTGACTATCATGATATGAATCATCCGATTCTGCAAGGAATTATAAGATTTTTGGGCAGTGGAAACACGTTAATGAAGATGGATGGATGTTCAGTATTCCTACAAACAATGATTATCCCCATGCTCCCTGGTGGACCTATGACAGCGAAGCTAATAAATTTGAGAGTATCGGAGTCACTATGGAGTTAGCTTGTTTTATCATGAGATACTGTGACGTTAACTCGGATTTATACAAGAGAGCAATGATTATAACTAAGCGGATGATTGATAGATTAAAATCCCGTAATAATCATGGCGAAATGGGTATCGGAGGATACTGTGTGCTGTTGGATACCATCAAACAATATGGACTAGGTGATAAATTTGATTATGAAAATCTACAGGCAATTGTCCATCAGTTAGTAAAGGAATCAATTGAAAGAGATACATCAAAATGGATTTATTATGGGAAACGTCCCTCAAACTATATCACATCACCGGATAGTAGGTTTTATAAGGAGAACGAGGAGATAGTTCAAAAGGAGCTTGACTACTTGATTGATACAAGACCGGATGCCGGTGTCTGGAATATTACCTGGAGCTGGTTCGATAATAATGAAGTCTATCCGAAGGAATATGCGATCAGTGAGAACTGGTGGAAAGCATCAAAAGCGATTGAAAAGATGGTCTTCTTGAGGAATTTCAAAAGGATTGTTTCATGAGAGATTCCTATCCTATATAACCTAACTAGAGAACACAGCTATGTACTATTCCAATAGGTATGAATAAGAATTTATAATTGATATACAGAAGGAGAAAATGGATGAAAACCTTACTGTTTTTGCTGAAAGGCTTTGAAACCATGGAATTTAGCGTCTTCGTTGATGTCTTAGGATGGGCAAGGAATGATTTTGGATTGGATGTTCCTGTTGTTACCTGTGGATTTCAAAAAGAAGTAAAAAGTACATTTAACATTACAGTTCTTGTTGATCAGCTATTTGATGAGATTAATCCTGACGATTATGATGTACTTGCAATACCGGGTGGTTTTGAGGAATTCGGATTTTATGAAGAGGCTTATGATGAGAGATTTCTTGATCTGATCCGCAAGTTTGACCGAAAGGGTAAAATTATCGCTAGTATCTGTGTTGCTGCGCTTCCCCTTGGAAAAAGCGGAATACTGAGTAGTAGAAAAGCTACAACTTATCACTTAAAAGAAGGTTACAGGCAAGAACAACTGAAGGAGTTCGGTGTTCAGGTAGTAAATGAACCTATTGTACTTGATGACAATGTTATTACTTCCTATTGCCCTGAAACAGCTGCGGGAGTTGCCTTCAAACTATTAGAAATACTTACGTCAACGGAACAGATGATACCTGTAAAACAAGCGATGGGATTCAAGATATAAGATAGGAGGAAGTGATTATGATCTTAGCTGAGGTGTGTCTTGAGACGAATGATGTAAGAAGATTGGCGGGCTTTTACAGATCCATCATGAATTTGCCACAGGAGGACGACGATGAAGTTCACCAATTCATTGTCACAGATGGTATCATATTAACGGTATATAATGATGGGAAACTGAAAAATAATAGAAATCAAAATATCAGTATCGCTTTTACAGTTGATGATGTAGACTCAGAATATGAAAGGCTCCTTCTATTAGGAGTTACTATGATTGATCCACCTACGACAAGGCCTTGGGGGGCGAGAAATATGCATTTTTGTGATCCGGACGGTAATCACATATACTTCAGGAGCTTTCCCGTGAAATAGATATAAGAATTATTGGTTGCTTGATTAATTGATAAAAATGAATGAGAGGAAGAAAAATATGCTTACATTAGAACAGTTATGTAGAGAGATTAACCTGCCGGAGGAAGTTACCAAGAAAGTGATGAACCAGCAGAAGGAACTGGATTTTTCACAACTGAAGAACGAGCTGGATTTATTGTGGTCTGATTCTACCTGGGACAAAGGTGTAGAAGAATTAAAGAAGGTATTATCACCGGACATGAACGGATATAAGATGTTGACCTGTATGTTGGTAGCCGGTCTTCAGACTTATGAGAAATACCTTGAGAAAGGGATCGATGAAAGAATCTTCTTTGATACCTTTGGGTGCTTCGCTCGCTTTGTGAAGGAGCATAAAATAAGCTATGGGGATTATGGTTTTGACCGGGAGTTCTGGACATCAAGACAGATAGCTTTGGTTCTGTACCGCATTGATGAGCTAGAATATGAATTTACATATCATAAGGGTCAGAAAGTAGTCAGCTTGCATATTCCTTCCGATTCAACTATGACAATAGAGAATTGTAGAAAGTCTTATGAGAGAGCAAAAGATTTTATCGCAACGTATTATCCGGACTATCAGGATAAGGACTTTGTTTGTGAATCCTGGCTGTTATCACCGAACCTGAAGGATGTTCTTGATGAGAAATCTAGGATTTTGCAGTTTCAGAGTGCTTTTACTATCACTGACATCGAACCTGAAGCGAAGGATTATCTGGAATGGGTATTTAAGAACAGGGATCTATCACTTGACCAAGTACCACAGGAGACATCCTTACAGCGTAAAATGAAGGCGTATCTTGTAGGCGGTGGGTTGATTGGCCATGCCTTTGGGATTCTTAAGACAGATGCCTTTGAGTAAGATAGGAGATGTTGCAATAACCTAGTTTGTTAAAAAATTAATAAAATAACTATAGACTTATTAAGGGTTTTATGCGAAAATATGTTAGGTATCAAGATGAGTTCATATCTGTAAAAGTATTATTAATAGTTGTTTTGCAAATATGAATTTACTTGTAAGGAACGGCAGATCATTGTTGCTTCCTGATTAAAAGCTTGTATTTTCCTACTAGAGGAAATGCGATACTATGTATATTGAAAGGAGTTTCAAAACATGATTTATTCACATGAAGTTCAAATGATGTGTCCTGTTACACAGGGCGTTCATCATGGAGCAGCACCAATCCCTCAAGAAGCAAAATGGGTAAAGTCTAAGGAAGTAAAAGATATCTCTGGCTTAACTCATGGTGTAGGCTGGTGTGCACCTCAGCAGGGTGCTTGTAAATTAACTCTTAATGTAAAGGATGGTATCATCCAAGAAGCTTTAGTTGAGACGATAGGATGTTCAGGTATGACTCACTCCGCAGCTATGGCATCTGAGATTCTTCCTGGCTTAACTATTTTAGAGGCATTAAATACTGACTTAGTATGTGATGCTATTAATGTAGCTATGAGAGAATTATTCTTACAGATCGCTTATGGTAGAACCCAGAGCGCTTTCTCAGAGGACGGACTTCCAATCGGAGCAGGTCTTGAAGATTTAGGCAAAGGTCTTAGAAGCATGGTTGGTACGATGTATGGTACTCTGGAGAAGGGTCCTCGTTATCTTGAGATGACTGATGGCTATGTAACAGGTATTGCTCTTGATGATAATAGTGAGATTATCGGTTACCAGTTCGTTAACTTTGGTAAGATGATGGACTTCATCAAAAAAGGTGATGATGCCAATACTGCACTCGCAAAGTCTAAAGGCCAATATGGACGTGTTGCAGATGCTGTTAAGATCATCGACCCTAGACACGAATAGTAAAGGAGGATACATACAATGGCTTTATTTGAATCATATGATAGAAGAATCAATCAAATCAATGCTGCATTAAACAGCTATGGCATTGCTTCCATCGAAGAAGCTGAAAAGATTACCAAAGATGCCGGACTTGATGTATATAATATGGTTAAGGGAATTCAACCTATTTGTTTTGAAAATGCTAGCTGGGCATACATAGTAGGCGCTGCAATTGCAATTAAGAAAGATGCTAGAAGAGCTGCTGATGCAGCTGCAGCAATCGGTGAAGGCTTACAGTCTTTCTGTATTCCTGGTTCCGTTGCTGATCAGAGAAAAGTTGGTTTAGGACATGGTAATCTTGGTAAGATGTTACTGGAAGAGACCACTGAATGTTTCTGCTTCTTGGCAGGACATGAGTCCTTCGCAGCAGCAGAAGGTGCCATCGGAATTGCTCAGTCTGCTAACAAGGTTAGACAAAAACCTTTAAGAGTTATCTTAAATGGTCTTGGTAAGGATGCAGCTCAAATCATTTCTCGTATCAATGGCTTTACTCATGTTGAGACAGATATGGATTATTATACAGGAGAGGTTAAGGAAGTATCCCGCAAAGCTTACTCCACTGGCCTCAGAGCAGCAGTAAACTGCTATGGTGCTAATGACGTTACGGAAGGTGTAGCAATCATGCATAAGGAAGGTGTAGACGTATCCATCACTGGAAACTCCACCAACCCGACCAGATTCCAGCATCCTGTTGCAGGTACCTACAAGAAGGAATGCGTTGATCAGGGTAAGAACTACTTCTCTGTTGCTTCTGGTGGCGGTACAGGTAGAACACTTCATCCTGATAATATGGGAGCAGGTCCTGCTTCCTACGGTATGACAGATACTATGGGTAGAATGCACTCCGACGCTCAGTTCGCAGGTTCCTCCTCTGTTCCGGCTCATGTAGAAATGATGGGTCTGATCGGTGCAGGTAATAATCCGATGGTAGGTATGACAGTAGCAGTTGCAGTTTCTATTCAGGAAGCAGCTGAGGCAGGTAAGTTCTAAGAAATACGGTAAAATCAAGTGTTTCAGATAATGAGAAAAGTTACCAAAAGTAATAAAATCGGTGAGTAACACACAAGTAACTCACTTGTAGCACACAGAGGTAGCGCGCAAATAGAAATATTAAAAGGGATGTTCCGTAATGGTTCATCCCTTATTATTTATTTTTGAATTTTAATGATTTCTTGCTGAAGTTGTTCTAGGGTTCGGTGGGTGTATACTTTTTCTGTTATATCCCGGATTGCATGTCCAACAATTAATTTAAAATATATTCGTCTATATTGGCCTCTTTAGCTTTTGTGATGAAAGTACCTTTATACGTTCGGAACGGAACCATCAATAAATGAATTAGCTACATGTCTTTATATGACAGTTAAACAAGTTGTGAAGCTACAGCAGTTTATGACTTAAAGAAGTGTATTAAGTCAGGATGCGCCTATATCAGATGAGTCAAATTCGGAAGAAACTTATATGGATACTGTCTCCGATAATAAAAGTATTGAAGATGAGGTTGTCTAGGAGATATCTGATAAGCAATTACATACTGAATTATGGCCTGTATTATCGGATGTACTTAGGAACGATAACATGATTGAAGTATTACGATTGAGGCACGTTGAAGGGCTTACCCTGGAGCAAACAGGAGATAGGATAGGAATACATAGGGAAATAGTTAGAAACCTCGAAAATAAGGATTTGAGACGGCTGAGGAATAATTCAAAGACCAAAAGATTTTGGAAATTGGTTGCTTGACAGCATGTCTTTAAAAGTTACTAATAAACGGAAGGATTAATACATACTGAGGGATAATTGATTTAATTACAACAATCTGACTGATCCGAGAGACTTATTCATTCGGACGAAAAATTTTATACGTTTTAGCGGGCGGCTTGCCGGTAGATTGTGCTCTTAAAATATTTAGGAAGGATGAAGAAGGCGAACGGGCAGGAAGATATTAAGGATTGCCAATTCATCTAAATATAACTTGATAGAAGATATTTATTGGGAAAAGAAATAATAATTGAATGATGCTATAACCCATTGGCTGATTTCCATCGCTCTCCTGAGGGTTTATCCAATGAGTTCCCCCTCAAATGGAAAGACATTCGGTATCGGCTGGGTGCCTTTTAGCTGTTGAAATAAGGGATAAAATAGGTTATGATGGTAATGATTAACATTAGGAGGGAAGTAATGGGGGTATCATATAAGGAATGGCTAGATAGAAAAAGTCGGAAATTGAGTAGAAGGAAAACGAGGGAAAAAAATTATTTGGTGAAGAGCGAGTTTGGTACGAGGATTATAGAAAAAAATTTTGATTATTCGGAAATTATAAGCTATAGAGATAGAGCACCCGAGATTTTTAGCTTTCTTGATAATACCGGACCAACAGTAGAATTTTTCCTTGGATATATCAAGGAAATGGTAAAGGGTATATCTGGCGAAAAATTCTTTTTTGATTCTACTCAAGTACAAGAAGTTACTTTAGATGCATTGGCATATATAATTGCATTGTCTAAAAATATGTTAAAGAAAAAAATAAATTGTTTCGTTATAAGTGGGAACATACCAATTCAAGAAAAACCTCGTGAGATATACATCGAGTCGGGGTTTTTAAATTTTTTTAGATCAAAAACTAATCAACTTCCGCCTAATACAAAACGATTTAAATTAGTTTCAGGAAATCGATCCAAAGGTGAAATCTCAAAAGAAATTTGTGATTTTGTTATAACGTCGCTAAATAAGGACAGAATATATACTCAGAACCTTCAAAACAATTTAATAGAAATGATGTTAAATGCATCTGTGCATGCATATGTCGGTGATGAAATAATGGAACCAACTTGGTATTGTTGTTCTGAATATAGTGATAATCGAGTGAGAATAACATTTCTTGACACGGGTATGGGAATAGCTAATACAGTTAGAAAAAATTTTTTTGAAAAAGCAAGATTGTTTACGGATGATGCTGATTTAGTGTATTCGGCATTTAATGGAGACTTCCGAACAACAACTGAAGAAGACCATAGAGGCAATGGATTACCTAGCATACGTGATAGCGCATTAAGTGGGTATTATGACAGGTTTATGGTGTTGTCAGGCGGTGGATGCTGTATGATTGTTAAGGAAAATGACAAATTGAAGTTGACAAAGTTAAGCATTCCACATAGAATATATGGTACTATTTATATTTTTGATATTAAAGAATGAAAGGAGCCTGAATATGATAAAAATTAATATTGCAAAGGATTTTTCGGAGACTCCAGATGGAAGAACGCCGAAGGATAGTGACTCCTCGGGCGAGAAATTCAGAGAAGAAATTCTTATACCTAGATATAAGGAAGCAATTAATAATAAAGGAAGACTTGAGATTTGTTTTGATGGCTGTTATGGTTGTCCACCATCTTTTTTAGAGGAATCCTTCGGCGGTTCTGTTAGAAACCACGGAATCATTGGAATGCTTAATACTCTAGATTTGGTGGCAAATGACGATGAAACGATACCTGGTAATGTGAAAAAATTTGTTGAAACAGCAGAAAATAAGTACTTAAAGAAAAATTAGTATTATTCGGGGGAGGATAGTATGAAAACATGTAGTTGGAAGACATGGCTTGCTGTATTAATTTTTATTGTTTTAAATATTCTACTTTTTTATTTTGGTTTAAAAAACACAGGGTTTGTAGATATTAAATTGATGGGCATATTAGGATTTGATGCAACAATTGTCGTATCGGTCTATATAGTACAGAACCTTATCGATCATCGTAGGAAAAGTGAATATATGGTTCGTCTCTTAGATGTGGTGGCGAATGATCTAGAAAGTCAGGAATTGTTTTCTCATAAAGTGCAAGAAGTAGCAAGGATAAAGCAGACATACATAGCAAATCGTTTACTGCATATGAAAAATGTTTCCCCTATAAAGGTTAAGGAAGACATGCAGTATGTGTATGATAAATTCGAAGAAACTCGAACTTATTATGATGAACATGTAGATGCTTCATCTGACGATAAGTATTATGAACGTCAAAGGAACTGCATTTTAGGAAAGATTACGAAAGTCCAATTGAATTTATTTGATTTTAATGTTAAGGACTGTTAGGTATAGTTTTGCTAAATAATACAGAACATAAGCATCCTGCGGGGTGCTTTTCTATTGCAAAGAATATCAGAGCCAAATGGCCATAAGATAAGTCTAAGACCCCCAAGAGCGGAGGCTGAACATTTATCAGATAATAGGCGTTCTTTTCAGTTGTAATATAATTCATAAAACCATAATAAATTATTATATACTGAAATATAAAGTTGGCGATTTCATGTGCGAAGTATTAAAAGTAATAATAATTGAATTATCAGTTGGATTTGTCGTGTCAATTATTTCTCCTTTTGTGATTGATTTTATTTGTAACTATATAAAAAAAACGTTATTTATAGTTGTATATTGCTGTTATTTAAAAAAGAGCATCCTTAGTGGTGCTTTTCTTATACTCCAAAACTCACAATTGAGAAGTAGGATATGTGGCAAGGGCGCTGGATGAAAGATATGATGAATCATTAGCTTTTCCGATTAGGGAAGAAATTAATTGACATACGATGGTAGTATTAATAAAATAACCGTAAATAGCATATATATGTAATAGGAGGTGGGATTATGAGTCAAATGAAACATTCTGTTACATATAGGGAAAATGATAAGGAAACAGAGTTATTTAAATAGGTTGAGGGTAAATCTGAAATAATTGGACCTAATAATGCTATTAAACAGATGTTGTATGAACTAATGTTACAGCAAAATCATAATAAAAATAATTCTAAATAAATTTTTTCACTGTAATTAGCATTTTTTATTAGACACTGAAAATATAAGGGCTGCTTATTCTATGGAGAATACAAGCAATTGGCATTAAGGCATTCTTATACGGAAAAATCCATGGGAAGCGAGAAAAGAGGTTAAAAAGAAAGGGGAAGTAGTATGCTTGAAATATATGATTGTCTTGACCGAATTAAAATAGTAGAAAGAGCATTTATAAAAATCGACGGTCAAAAGGAACTGATTAATGACCTCATGTTAGAGCATAAAGAAACAATGTAAAATTAAGCAAATATACACGACTAAGAAACCAACAATCAAAGCTGGATAATTATCCGGCACAACATAAAAGGAGAATGAGAATATGGACTAGAAATTTATCGCAGAAAGATGTAATGATGCACTAATGGAGAATGAAGAGTATGTGAATATGGAACAGAATGAGGAAACGGATCCGGATATTCTTCAAGTAAGGGCTGAGGAATTATGCTATAGAAAAGGTTTTCTGGATGCAATGGCAATAGTAATGGTATAATAAATTAGTACATATAGGCGGTAGATCATCTCTACTGCCTTTTTTATTTGTATCATTGTAAATTCTAAACAGAAGGGATATAATAAGGGAAAATATGTAAAGGATGGTATTTTATGAAAAAATTAATGCTTATTGTAATGGTAATCTGCATAATGTTAACTGGATGTGTGGCTGATTTTGGTAATGTTCAAGATAATATTGAAAGTAGTAGCGAACAATCTATAACGACATCAACACCTAAGCCGACGAGTAAACCAAGACCTACACCTACGCCGACACCTGAACCAAAAATATACATTAGTGAAGATGAAATACCATTTCTATATACGAATACATATGCGTATATTGGTGATTATGAAAAATTAACCGGTAAAGTATTTGCAGAACCAGAGAGAGACGAAGATGCAGTTTATATACAAATGTTTCAAGACCCTGAAAATAGTGAAAATAATACCATAGTAATATACAGTGGTGATAGTGAAGTTAAACAAGATGATTATATTTATATAGATGGTCGAGTTTATGATCTTTTTGAGGGGGAAAATGCTTTCGGTGGAACCGTAACAGCACCCAGAATAGTCGCCGGGATGCTTGAAATAAAGACTTATCAAGAGGTTATGGTACCTACAGAGAAAACAATTGAAATTGATGAAAAACAAGAACAATATGGATATGAAGTAATACTTGAAAAAGTTGAATTTGCAGAATCTGAAACAAGAGTTTATCTAACCATAAATAATAATGGTGTATCAAATTTCTCAGTTTACACATTTAACATGAAGTTGATACAGAATAAAAATCAATATGAAGAACAAAGTAATTGGGAAGCTGATTATCCAGAGATTAAAACAGACCTATACCCGGATACAACATCTAGAGGGATTATGTGCTTCCCTGCTATAAGTCAGACGGATGATTTTGCTCTCTATATTGACGGCAGCAGTGATGATTGGAATGAAGATATAGAGGAATATAAATTTGAAATCAGTATTAATGAATAATACACGAATTATAATAGTACTGAAAAGTAATAGAAGGTCCTTAGTAACACACTTGTAGCACACAAAATGTGATGAAAGCCTATTAAATTCAATACTCAAAGTTTCAATTCGGGAAGCAGCTGAGGTAGGTAAGTTCTAAGAATATTAAAAATAATTCTGAGATATTAGAACAGGATGAGTCAGAGTTATAAAATTTCATAGGAGCATGAAGAAACAGGTAAATCCTTATTCTTCATGCTCTTTTTTAGATGCATTTCAGACACATCGAGGAAAGAGCTACTAGTGAAGAACTTGCCTATCAGGCAGAAATGTTGAAAAACAAGTATAACTTTTCATGTTGAGCTAGTAGAGCATTTATTGACAAGGGTTTTGGCAGACGGTATAATTATTATAGTAAGATAATGTCTTTACACTGAACGAAAGAAGGGTAAGTACTATGTGCGATACGGATCAAACAGAAATTAATATTTTCCAAGCACCGGATCATATGCGGCTGATATATGAGGCAATGCCAATAGGGATTGTAATTGTTGACAGTGAAACCAGAATAATAAGTGCCAACAAAACGTTGGTTGATATGATGGGCGGCAATAACCTTATAGAAACAGGAAAAAGGTTTGGAGATGGATTGCTCTGTATCGGAAGCCTTTTAAATGGTTGTGGTAACGGTGATGCCTGTATCTTATGCGAGATAAGAGAATATATCATGAAAGCATTCAGAACAGGACTAATATATGATAATGTTATTATCAAGCATGAATTCATTATTAACGATAATGAAGTATCACCTTGGTTTAAAATGAGTTTTGTACCCTTAACATTAAATGAGATAACCTATGTGATGATTACAGCTGACGATGTTACTGATTTAAAATCTTAAATTGAAAAAACATGAAATTAGTTCTTACTTTACTAATATAATAGTCATTACATTAAAATGGGAATCTATCTTGAACTGAGATAGATTCCCATTTTCGTACCATTTTCGTTGTAATATCAGCGGTTTCGACAAACTAATCGACAAAATAAAGTCTTTATTGACAAGTTTTACATGTTAATTTATAATAATTTCCATAGACGTGAGTTGTAACTCACGGTGATGGGGAAAATAGTAAATCGAACATGGGACAATAAAATGGATTATAGGAAAGGAGTTGTGAAAATGACTGACACTGCAGATATCACGTTATTGGAACAGGAAGAGGATACACAAAAAGGAAGGTTCCTTACCTTCGCACTCAGTAATGAAATCTATGGAATTGAAATCAGACATGTAACAGAAATCATCGGTATACAGCCGGTAACCGAGGTACCAGAGCTTCCGGATTATATTAGGGGGATCGTAAATCTGAGGGGTAAGATTATACCGGTCATGGATGTCAGGCTTAGGTTTAAGAAACCTTTTAATGAATATAATGACAGAACGTGTGTCATCGTTATTGACATTTTAGGGTTGTCGCTAGGACTGATCGTTGACAGTGTATCGGAGGTAATATCCATACCGGACACGGAGATCGTTTCACCACCGGAAATTCATAAAGACAATAACAATAAGTACATAAAAGGAATTGGAAAAGTTGGAAATGAAGTAAAACTATTATTGGATTGTGAAAAGCTTCTTAATGAAGATGATGCAGAAAAAATTAGATAAAAAGTACCATGTCAAGTACTATCAAATTATGAAAGAAAAGTGGAGGGAAATTTATGAGATGGTTTTATAATATGAAGATAGGCGCTAAGCTGATAATGAGTTTTATTTTGGTAGCAATTATAGCAGGTGTGGTAGGTATTGTTGGAATTATAAATATTAACGAGTTAAATGAAAAAGACACACTTCTATATACAAACATGACCGTACCGATTTCAGATGCGGCAAATATGGCAAGACTGTTTCAGTCAGTTAGGGTAGCTACAAGAGATATGATATTAGAAGATAGTATTGATGCAATTAATGAAACTTATGGTAAGATTGAAGCGGAAGTCGTAGAAATTAATACACATTCCGAAGAGTATAAATTAACACTTTTAACGGAGGATGGAATAGCTGCATTTGATGATTTTATGAGTACACGTGTTGAATATCGTTCCCATTTGGACCACTTATTGAAACTTTGTTTGGAGAACAAAGATGAAGAGGCATATATTTACCTTCAAAGTGATATGCGTACTAGTGCAGAGAATGAACAGGCAGCGATTGATAAGCTAGTTACTATGAAAGTGGAATTAGCAAACAAACAGTCTGAAACTAATTCAGCTACAGCTGATACAGCCATAATGACGATGATAATCGTGGTTGCTTCAGGCATGCTGATCGCAATTCTACTCGGGCTATTTATTAGCAGAATTATCGGTAATCCCGTAAGAAAGCTTTCCAAGGCAGCTGAATTAATCGCAGACGGTGACCTGAATGTGAAATTGGATATCAATACGAAAGATGAGGTTGGAGAACTGGCTGCTTCCTTCACCAGAATGGCGGATAATCTAAATGATGTCATGAGCAATATCAGTGCAGCTTCAGAACAGGTAGCCGCAGGATCAAAGCAAGTATCAGACTCTAGCATGGCTTTATCCCAAGGTGCTACTGAACAGGCCAGCTCAGTAGAGGAGCTTTCCTCCTCCTTAGAAGAAATCGCAGTTCAGACGAAGAGTAATGCAGATAATGCAAACCAAGCGAACCAATTAGCAGAGTTAGCAAAAGAGAATGCATCCACCGGAAATTACCAGATGAAGGAAATGTTAAAGGCGATGGATGAAATCAATGTTTCCTCCAGTAGCATATCAAAGATCATTAAAGTAATCGATGACATTGCATTCCAAACTAACATCCTGGCACTAAATGCAGCGGTAGAGGCTGCTAGAGCAGGCCAACATGGGAAAGGCTTTGCTGTTGTAGCAGAAGAGGTTAGAAATCTTGCGGCAAGATCTGCAAATGCTGCGAAAGAGACCACGGATATGATTGAAGGCTCCATTAAGAAGGTGGATGGCGGAACGAAGATTGCCAATCAGACAGCAGATGCGCTGACAAAGATTGTTGATAATATCTCTAAGGTTGCTACCTTGGTTGGTAATATCGCAATAGCATCGAATGAGCAGTCCTCCGGTATTGCCCAGATTAACCAGGGTGTAATTCAGGTATCCGATGTAGTTCAGACCAATTCTGCAACTGCAGAGGAAAGCGCAGCAGCCAGTGAGGAGCTTTCCAGCCAGGCAGAAATGTTGAAAGAGCAGGTATCGAGATTTAAATTAAGAAGAACAGAATATGGATATGGTTCTCATCATGAAGCTGAGAAAATTAATCCCAAGGTGATGAAGATGCTTGATCATGTAGGAGAAAAGTCATCATCACAGAATATATCAAAGACACAGAACAGTACCAAGAAGATTATCTTAAGTGATAAGGAATTTGGAAAGTACTAAAAACCCGCTGATAAGTATTATTTGATCATACAACCGGGAGGCCCCCCCCTCCCGGACTTGTTATATTTGACAAAAGAGTATCCAAGTTGACAAAAAGAAATGATATTACTATAATGATTCTCATGTAATAAGTAATGACTTATGGAGATGTAAAATGATGGATATTAGCGTAAATCAAAGAAAAGAGTTTATCATACTTACTGCAATTGATCTGATTCATGAGAATGGGATTCATAATGTTTCTACCAAGGAGATTGCCCGCAGACTAAGGATATCAGAAAGCTTGATTTTTAAACTTTTTCCGAAAAAGGTAGATATATTTACTTCGATTTTAGAGCATTTTGCGTTTTATGATAAAGCTATATTTAATTCTGCTATTGAAAAAAATGATGATTCGATTGAAACCATTCTTTTTTATATAAATTCTTTTTTGACATATTATGAAAATTATCCTGCGATTACTGCAGTGTTTCAAGTTTACGATAGCTTAAAAGGGGAACCGGAGTTGGAGGCAAAATCCAAAGAGATATTCCAGACACGCTTGGAATATATGCAGACCATGGTATTAAGAGCGCAGGCTACGGGACGGATTGAAAAAGAGTTTGAACCGGAAAGTATTGCAGATACAATAACTTCGATTGTAAGAGGTATGTGTCTTAAATGGAGAATAACGGATTTCAGCTTCTCTTTAAAAGAAAAAACAATTTACGCCATTAATATGCTGTTGAAAGCTATTGAGATTCCGAAACAAGTATCATAATGGTGTTCTACATAAGATAGGGAGGATATCATGTCAAATTTTAATGGAAATGAACAAATGCTGGATATGTACTTATTTGAAACATATCAAAATATTGAGCAGCTTGAACATTGTATCTTAGACATTGAAAAGTCATGTAGTTTTACACAAAATGCCGTTAATGAGATATTTCGTATCATGCATACAATAAAAGGTTCATCGGCAATGATGCTTTTTAATAACATAGCAGCTTTAGCACATGGCATGGAGGATCTCTTTTATTTTATCAGAGAGCAGAAACCTCAGACCATCGATACAGCAACTCTTTCTGATCTGTTATTCGAAGGAATTGACTTTGTAAAAATTGAACTTGATAAGATTAAAAGCCAGAATTATGAGGAAGAGAATTGTTCTACCTTAATAAGCAATATTAAAAATTATTTATCCGATCTGAAGAAGGAAAATCAGACCAATACGGTTTCCGAGCTCCCTGCTTCTTCAAAGAAACAGCAGTATTATATTATACCGGATAAATCTTCTTTGGAAAGCTATAGTAACCGTTACAAAGCCACCATCTTCTTCGAGGATGGCTGTGAGATGGAAAACATCCGTGCTTATACCGTAATCAATAATCTAAAGCAATTTACACAAGAAATATATTATATCCCGAACAACATCCTGGAAAGTGATACGAGTGTCCAAGAGATTAGGGAAAATGGTTTTACGGTCTATGTAAAAACAAATAAACCTTATCAGGAAATGAATGATTTCTTCCAACAAATCATCTTCTTAAAGGACTTGGAGTTAAAGGAACTGGTGGATGACAGTGAATTTGAAAGATTTCAGTTACAAACAATTCAAGCAACTGAGGATAATACAATAAAAGTACCACTTATCAGCAGCCGTAGTGAAGCTACTGCGAGAGAAAAGGAAGTATATTCCTCTTCAGCTACTACCCAGAGTATTATTAGTGTGAATGTATCAAAACTGGATAAACTGATGGATCTGGTTGGTGAAATGGTAATTGCAGAGTCTTTAGTAACCCAGAACCCGGATCTTCAGGGTCTGGTCCTGGATAACTTCAGTAAAGCAGCAAGACAACTACACAAGATTACTAGCGAGCTGCAGGATCTAGTAATGTCAATCCGAATGGTACCTTTGGCTGCAACCTTTCATAAGATGCATCGTCTCGTACGAGACATGAACAAGCATTTGGGTAAAGAAACAGAGCTAGTTCTGATCGGAGAGGATACGGAGGTTGACAAGAATATCATCGAACATATCTCAGATCCACTTATGCACCTGGTCCGCAACTCGATAGATCATGGTATTGAAACAGCCACGGATCGCGAATCCTACGGCAAGGTACGGGTTGGCACCATTACCCTTGAAGCAAAGAACTCCGGTAGTGATGTGTTAATTCTGATCAAGGATGATGGCAAAGGCTTAATTAAATCAAAAATTCTAGAAAAAGCAAGTATTAATGGATTGTTAACTAAACCGGAACAGGAGATGTCAGACCGTGAAATCTACAACCTCATCTTCTTACCAGGTTTCTCCACGAAGGAAAATGTTACTGAATTCAGCGGCAGAGGTGTCGGAATGGATGTAGTGATGAAGAATATTGAAGCCATCGGTGGATCAGTTTCCATTGAAAGCATGGAAGGAAAAGGAACCACCATTACTTTAAAGATTCCGTTAACTTTAGCAATTATCGACGGGATGAATATTAAAGTCGGAAAATCCAGGTTCACAATTCCTACTACTGCGATTAAAGAATCCTTCCGCCCAGCGAATACTGATATTATCACAGATCCGAATGGTAATGAAATGATTATGGTTCGTGGTAATTGTTATCCGGTTCAACGTCTGAATGAAATATATGAAGTGAAAACCGATATCAAGGATTTTTCAAACGGTATTTTAATTATGGTGGAGCAAGAGGAGAAAAAGGTCTGCTTATTTGCAGATGAATTGATTGGCCAACAGCAGGTAGTTGTAAAAACTTTACCGGATTATATTAAGAATTATAGAAAAATTCATGGTATCACCGGATGTACTCTTCTTGGTGATGGAAGTATCAGCTTGATAGTTGATATCCAAAGCCTTGTTGCATGAGAACGGAATAGACAAAGTAATGATAGATTCAGATAGAAAGAAGGCATCGTCTATGAGTAGTCATTTTTATAAGCATACGAAAAATGAAAAGGACCATCTTGTTGCTGCATTGACCTGTATAGGCGATGGTGTTATAACAGTAAATTTAACAGGTAATGTTGATTTTATGAATTTATCTGCAGAGAAACTGACCGGATGGAAGCTAAAAGAAGTGGAAGGAAAGCCAGTAGATGATGTTTTGTCATTAATTGATTGTTCAACTGAGCAACCATTGAAAGCCCCAATAGAGGAAGCATTGTCAACAGGAGATAAGGTTGGTCTCAAGAAAAATACGGTATTGGTTAATCGTTATGGAGTCAAATATTATATATCAGCTAGCTGTTCTCCAATCCAAGATGCTGATGATAGTATTACCGGAGTTGTCGTTGTATTCCGTGATATCACCCGCATCAAGAATATGGAGGAACAGATACTGGCGGAGCGGAATAATCTCCAGTTAACCATAGAATCAATACCCTCCGGTATGATTTTACTAGATGGAAACAATGTGATCCAACAGACGAATCAGTCTTTAATTCATATGTTGGACGATAATAATTCAGATATGGTTAATCAGAGAATTGGTGATGGCTTACGCTGTATCAATAGCTTGGACAAAGGCTGTGGAAATAGTCCGGAGTGTTCTCTGTGCAGTATTCGCAACAACATCAAAGAAGTTCTCGAATCGGACGTTCCATGTAATGATATCATCATACAACATACTTTTATCGTAAACGGCGAAGAAAAAAAACCTTGGTTTAAGATAAACTTTGTACCTGTTAAGGTTGCCGGAAAAAAGCATGTCATGATAGTCTTAGATGATATTACAGAGATGAAGAAGAGGGAAGAGGAATTAGTTAGAACGAAAGACTTTGTGTTTAAATTATTAGATAGGTTCCCGCAGATGGTATGGCGGTCGGATAAGAGTGGTAATTTTGACTTTATCAACCATACTTGGCTGGAGTATACAGGAATGGCATATGAGGAAGGCTTGGGTTCCGGGTTTTATAATGCATTTCATCCGGATGATATGGGATGGATCGAAAATATTTTTAGTGCATGTTTAGAAAAATGTATTCCTTTTGAAATTGAACATCGGATGAGACGATATGACGGTGAGTACCGTTGGGTCGTATGTATGGGGACTCCCTATTATGATCTGGATGAAAATTATGCCGGGTTTATCGGTGCGGTATATGATATGAATGACAGAAAAATCGCAGAACAGGCATTGAAAGATAGTGAGGAAAAATACAGGCAGCTTTTTGATAATGCTAATGATGTTATTCTTCTCCATGAGCTGAATGAACAGATGAATTCGAGTATTATCATTGATGCGAATAAAGCAGCCTGCAAGACGTTAGGCTATACGAAGGAAGAACTGAAACAACTTACTTTATTTGATATTAAATCAAGTGAAATGAAAGAAAAAACAGAGGAAAATTATCGCAAGCTACTTACCAGAGAGCATTATGTATATGAAACGGTTCATTTTTCGAAGAATGGCAGAGAGATTCCGGTAGAAGCAAACGGCCACTATTTTGAGTTTAATGGAAGACATGTAATTCTCTCGATATGTCGTGATATTACGGAACGAAAGCAGGCTGAACAGCAGATACAGGAAAGTCAGAAAAAATATCAGAGCCTGTTTTTGAATATGACAGACGCCTTTATTCTCCAACGGATTATTTATTCTCCTGATGGTGAGCCGATTGACTTGGAATTAATCGAAGGCAACCATGCTTTTGAGGACATGTTTAACCTGAAGCTTGGGGAAAGCATCGGTCACAGAACTTCGGAAATTTTTCCTGGCTTCTTAAAGCATCTGATAGATAAGATAAAACAGGAAACGGATAGTACTGGTAAATTTGGCAGAGTTATGTTCCATGATTATGAGTCGGCAATCTCGAAACGTTGGTTTTCTATATCAGCATTTTCTCCTTCCGACGGGCTGCTTGCCATTATCGTATCAGAAATAACAGATCGTAAACTTTCCGAGATTAATCTAATCAAAAGTCAGGAAGTATTGCAGAGAGCTAAGGAGGAAGCTGAAACGGCCAATCGTGCTAAGAGTGAATTCTTAGCTAATATGAGTCATGAAATACGAACGCCGATTAACGGAATTAATGGAATGATTGACCTTACCCTGATGACAGAATTAAATGATGAGCAGAATATGAATTTAATTACAGCTAAAAAATGTGCAGACTCTCTTCTTGGTATCATAAACGATATATTGGATTTTTCTAAGATGGAAGCCGGCAAGTTTAAACTGATCTTCAATAATTTTAATATCAATAATCTATTAGAGGATATTAATAAAATTCATCTGGTTAGAGCAAAGGAAAAAAATATAAATTTAATTACGTCCTTCTCCACAGGAGTGCCGATGAATCTGTACGGTGATCCGAACCGACTTCAACAGATTTTGAATAATTTGGTAAATAATGCAATTAAATTTACAAGTACCGGGGAAGTAACCATTGATATCCGTGAGATAAGTCAGGATAATGACATCACAGAGATTCAATTCTCCATAAAAGACACTGGATTAGGAATTTCTCCGGAAAATCTTGATAAATTATTCAAGAGCTTTAGCCAGATCGATGGTTCTTACACGAGAAAACATGGCGGCACCGGACTGGGATTAATAATCAGTAAGCAATTAGTGGAGATGATGGGCGGCAAAATATGGGTTACCAGTGAAGAAGGAAAAGGAAGTACCTTTACTTTTGTCTTACCCTTTAAAATTGCGAATAAATCAGGACTAACACAGCAAACAGCACGGCTATCTTATCAATCCAAAAAAGATTACGATATTCTGCTTGTAGAGGATGATCCGATTAATCAGACTTTTCTAGCTAGGATGCTTGTTAAGAATGGTCACCGGGTAACAGTAGCAAATAATGGTATGGAAGCTGTTGAAACATATAGGAATCACCAATTTGACCTTATTTTGATGGATATTCAGATGCCGGTTATGGATGGAGTAGAAGCTCTAAAACGGATCCGCGAGATAGAAAGCAGCCAAGGTCACATCCCAGTGATTGCACTAACAGCTTTTGCCTTAACCGGTGACAGAGAGAGGTTTATCGGTCTGGGAATGGATGAATATATAGCCAAGCCGGTTAAAATGGACGATCTACTGTTCATCATGGATAAAGCAGTTTCATTCCAAGGAGTGGATGTGGAGTATAATGAAAAACCGGTCATAAATGAACATGGGGAGCTTGTATTCTCAAACCAAAGTCCCATGAAATCAATGGAGGAAATGAAATCAGTAGTAGCCATTACGGATGAGTTAATGAAAGAGCTTATGGAATTTATTGCGAATAGCAATTATAATGGTGTCGAAGAACTTGTCCATACGATGAAAGAGTTATTTAGTAAAATTGATATACAGGAACTGAAGGATATCTCATTTAAGATAGAACTCTCCGCAAGAAGAGGCAAATATAAAGAAATACCGGAAAATACAGAGTTATTGATGAATGCATATGAATTATTTAAAAAGTCATGGATAGTATAGGAGGAGATATAATGCTAAAAATATTAATTGCAGAAGATGATTTGGCGAGCCGTAAATTTTTAAGTTCTTTTCTGTCTCAGTACGGTGAATGTGATGTTGTAGTGGATGGGCTAGAAGCAATCGACGCCTATATGATTTCCATGAGGGAAAAGAAACCTTATGATTTAATCTGTCTTGATATCATGATGCCGAAGATTGACGGCGTTAAAGTCCTCAAGGCAATCAGGGAAATGGAAATTAATAAGTTCATTTTACCGGAGAAAAGGGTTAAGATTTTTATGACAACAGCGTTATCAGAAGCTGATCTTGTACAGGAAGCATTTCAGATCGGATGTGAAGCTTTTGCTTCGAAACCGATAAAAACGGATAAGCTCCTTGAAGTAATGCTTAAGGTTGGCCTGATTCAACCGGAATAACATATCACACTAACCATACATGCTTGCCTTATGGGTATACTATGCTTATCAATAATTCACATTATTAACCTCTGTGCACCTGCTGAAAGAAATGATAAAATGATATTAACTAAAGATAAAGCCAATGGTAGAAATTTACATATCGTATAATTTGACAAAATTAGACATGAAAGGTATAATTATTTCATGTTAATTTAATTGGCTGCTTCCTTACTGAAAGTAGGTGCTTATGAAGAATAGTAATGCTCACTCAGACGATAATAAAATTGTTCTGAATGATAAAAAGAATATATTTTCCATATTACATAATGAAGCAGTCATAATATCTTTGATATATGCCGTATTTGGCGTATTATGGATTTTACTATCCGATAGGTTATTGGAATATATTACCCCTGGTCTGGAGACCTATAAGCAATTTCAGACGTATAAAGGATGGTTTTATATCCTGATCACAACATTGATGGTATATACCCTAATTCGTAATCGAATGTTGTTATTAAAGAATGAAAACAAAAAGACCTTGAACGCCTATGGTAATCTGAGTTTTGCCCATACAGAATTAAAGAAAACGAAATCTGAGTTAGTATATCAGAAAGAGTTGACCGAAAATATAATTAATGAAGCGCCGGTATTTATCATTACTCATGATGAAGAAAAGATTATCAGCTTCAATCCTTTTGCACAGAAGGTTTGTGGATATACTAAGGAAGATCTAGCTGGGCATAACTGGGTAGAATTCCTTGTACCTATGGAATATTGGAAGACGATCCGTGATATTATGAACGAGATTCGCGAGGGAAAACAGATTGCCAATTATGAATTTCCGATCATTAAGAAGGATGGAGCACTTATTAATATTCTATGGAATAGCAGTCTTGTCAGCCGGAATAAGGAGGGTGACGGGTTCTATTTTGTCTCCTTTGGTGCAGATATCAATGAGCGTAAGATTTATGAAGAGAAGATAAAACAGTTAGCGTTTTATGATACCTTAACTGCGCTGCCGAACCGGGCCATGTTTGAGATAGAGATTAATAAGCAGCTAATCCAGAATAATAATTATAATAATTTTATGATAGCCTATATTGATATTGATAACTTTAAAAATATCAATGATTCCATGGGTCATCAGGTGGGAGATTTGTTCCTTACTTATCTGGGTCAGCGTCTAAAAGAAGAAATCAAAGAACCTAATTTTGTTGCGAGGCTTGGCGGTGATGAATTTGCAATTCTGTTTGTACGCATGTTAAAGGATGATGTACTAATGCATCTGGAAGATATGATGCAAAGACTTAGCAGAACTTGGACGATTGAAAACAGGCAATTCTATATCTCTATGAGTATCGGGGTTGTGGCGTATCCCACGGATGGCGAAAGCTCTACTATATTGTTGAAAAATGCTGACATCGCGATGTACACTGCGAAACGGGAAGGAAAGAATCGCGTATTATTTTATAAAGAAGACATCAGTAATGATAACATCAAACATCTGAAGATGATTAATAGCCTTCAATATGGTATCGATGAAGAACAATTTATCCTGTATTATCAACCTCAATATAACTTGATTACCGGGGAAATAACAGGAGTTGAGACATTGGTCCGCTGGCTGCATCCCCATGACGGGTTCATACCACCCTCGGAGTTTATTCCCCTTGCGGAGGAATCAGGACAGATATTTAAGTTGGAACGCTGGATTGTAGCGAAAGCTTTGCAACAGAAGCGGGATTGGGAAAGCCAGGGTCTTCAAGATCTGTTGCTATCCATCAACCTGTCAGGCAAGACATTAACGAGTAGTATTAATTTTCCTGAAATTGATAAGATTTTAGTTGCCTCAGGTGCAGATCTCAGTAAAGTTATAATTGAGATAACTGAGACTGCCAACATCTCAGATGTAGAGATTGTAATTTGCCATTTGAATATACTACGAAGCAGGGGTATCCGAATTGCTTTAGATGATTTTGGAACAGGCTATTCTTCTCTGAATTATCTTAAGATGTTTCCTATTAATATTGTTAAACTGGATCGTAGCTTCATCAATGCCATCAATGAAAATGGAGTAGATATGCTACTGATTAAGAATATTCTGGTACTTGTGCATGATCTGGATTTCAGAGTTATTGCAGAAGGTATCGAGACAAGGGACCAACTGGAATTCTTAAAATATCATTTTTGTGAGGAAGGGCAGGGTTATCTGTTCAGCAAACCGTTGCCGGTTGAAAAACTGAATGCTCTGCTGGAGAATTCATATCATTTTGAATAAATAAGAGGAGTGTTGTTACAAGTAGTCTTGTAATACACTCCTTATTTTTATTTATCTTCTTCCTCGGCTTCTTTTACGATATCATCCAGAACATTGATCAGGTCGTGGATGTTATTGATACGAACATCCCGTTCGAGTATCGTAGTTTTTAAATCAATGGACAACGTCTCAAATTTTTCTTTAATTTCCGGAGCAACATAGGACATACATTAACCTCCTTAAGCTATCCTGTAATAAGTTCTTGCCTTATAGTATTCTAAGATTGCCAGGAGTTATGAATATTATGTATCCGCCATTAGGCATTTTTCTTGAAAATCACCTTATTCTGTACGGTATAGCTTAATCCAAACAGTGATACTTCTGTTAATATCTTACTGAGCAGTAACGGTATTGTAAGTGTCTCATGGAAGAAGGAAATAAGGATGTAATTGAGGCTAAGGATGATGATAACCAAAAGATAATATTCTATTAAGGCAGTAAACTTCCTACCGGATTTTACTGCAAAGACCAGATTACGGTTCAGAGCATAATTGCATAAGGAACTAACAATTCTAGCACCTGCAACAGCAAAAAGCAGATTGTTGGTAAGGAATTTTAATAAAAACAACAATACAAAATCGATAACTCCACAGGTGATTGAAGACATACTGAATTTAAGGATTGGCAGATAGACTCGAATGGAATCCATCACCGGATTAAAATGAGAGCTTTTATTATGATTTTCATAAATGGTCTCAATCGGAATGCTGTAAAAAAAGTAGCCTGCTTTCTTTGCTTCAAGAAGTTGATTCATCTCATATTCATAGCGGTGCCCATGCAGTCTGATCAGCCATGGAAGCATGGGAGAAGAGAAGGCACGTAGGCCAGTTTGGGTATCACGGATCTTTGTTCCCGTAATTAAGGTAAAGATTGCTTTTGTGATTTTATTTCCAAACATGCTTTTTAACGGAACTCTTCCAATGAATTTGCGACAGCCCAAGAGAATGGAAGCTGGATGGGAAGCTAAGGCCTCTGCCAATTGTTTAATATCTGCCCAGGTGTGCTGGCCATCGCAATCCGCGCAAACAAAACCGTCCGCATCCTTTTGACTTAAGAGAAAGGTAAAAGCGGTTTTTAACGCTGAGCCCTTTCCTTGGTTTATCTCATGGGATAATACAGTACAGCCGGTTTCAGAAGCTTTCTCAAAAATTGGTAGACACTTTTCATCACTACCATCATTTACGATGATGATCTCATAATCACTGTTTGATTGTATCTCTTGAATCAGTTTTAACATCCTGGTATCCGGTTGATATGCAGGGATTATAATTTTCATAAAGTAACCTCATTTCTGATTCTATTACACTTAAGTCTACTTTATAATTGTAACGATGATGGAATTAGACAGCATTCCATCATCGTTAGTTTATCTGAAAAATTTGTTTATGCGAATGGATTCTCACTTTGATACATCATACCCTTTGGCTGATTAAAACCAATGTCGGTTACACCTAGGTATTTGAAGAGATCAAAGAGAGGCTTACCATGATGACCGAAGGCTACTGCACCGTGATGAGGATAATTCTTCTCAATCAGTACATGACGATAGAAACGCGCCATTTCCGGAATTGCAAATACGCCAATGCCGCCAAAGGAGCGGGTAGCAACAGGAAGTACTTCACCTTCTGCTACATAAGCTCGGAGCTGTGTATCGGAGGTACTCTGCAGACGGAAGAAAGTTATCTCACCAGGGATGATATCTCCTTCAAGTGTTCCTCTCGTAATATTCGGTTCCTGATTCGGTTCTAAGGCTCTTGCCATTATTTTCTGGTTCTTCATGGAGGAGTTGTTTAACTTACAGATTGCAGTATTACCGCAATGGAAGCCCATGAAGGTATCGCCGGGATGATAAGGATATTTTCCTTTAATGCTATCGTCATACATATCTTTTGGAACGGTATTGTTGATATCGAGCAGTGTAACTGCATCCTCGCTGATACAGGTTCCGATATATTCACTCAAAGCACCATAGATATCAACTTCACAGGCTACCGGATATCCCATAGCTGTCAATCGGCTGTTTACATAACAGGGAACAAAGCCGAACTGTGTCTGGAAGGAAGGCCAACATTTATTGGCAAAAGCGATATACTCTCGAGCACCCTTATGAGCCTCAGCCCAATCCAGCAATGTAATCTCATATTGGGCAAGCTTCGGTAGGATTCCGGGCATCTTATTACCGGGACCTAATTCCAGTTCCATGCTTTTGATTACCTCAGGGATGCGGGGATCACCTGCATGTGCATTGAAAGAGGCAAATAAATCGAGCTCAGAGTTTTCTTCAATTTCTACGTCAATCTGATACAACTGACTAATTGGTGCGTTGCAGGCCAGGAAGTCCTGTGGACGGGGACCAAAGGAGATTATCTTAAGATTATGTAAGCCAATGATTGTTCTGGCAATAGGCACAAATTCGCCGATCATGTCTGCAATTTCGTCCGGAGTACCGATCGGATATTCGGGTATGTAGGCTTTAATTCCTCTCAGTTTCAGGTTATAGCTGCAGTTGAGCATTCCACAGTAAGCATCACCTCTACCATCGAGTAGGTCATCACCACTTTCTTCTGCAGCTGCCACATACATGGTTGGACCATCAAAGAATTTGGCTAGTAAGGTCTCAGCCGTTTCGGGACCAAAGTTTCCAAGATATACTACCAAGGAATTACAACCGGCATCCTTCACCTCTTCCAGAGCTCTCTTCATATGAAGTTCATTTTCAACAGTGGTAGGGCATTCAAAAATTTCTCCTAATTTCTTCTCATATGCTGCAACAACGGCTTTTCTTCTGCTTACGGATAATTCCATCGGAAAACAGTCTCTGCTGACAGCGATCATACCCAGTTTTACTTTCGGTATATTCATTTTATGCCTCCTGTTTTGATATAATTTAATAACCTAACAATATTATATTGTTTTCGCAAGTCCTAGTCAATTAAATTAGAAATATGATTTTTGGTGCATGTTATGATCAGAATGGGTAAAAATATACTTTAATAATAAAAAGTAATATTCTGTTGAAGAAAAATATATTATGTGATAGGATTAATTTAACAATTAATGCAATTGTTACAATCATAGCGAGGGGGTCAATTCATGGGAGATAATAATCCGAACGAAAACAATAATGGACAGCAGAATAACCAGAATGCTGACCAACAGTATCAACAACCGCAATATGATCAGAATCAGAACCAGCAGAACAATCCTTATCAACAGCCTGGTTATCAACAGCCACAGTACCAGCAACCTCAGTATGGTGGCCAGTCCCAGTATCAACAGCCACAGAATCAGCAACCACAGAATCAGCAGCCACAGAATCAGCAGTATAACCAGTATCAACAGAATCCATATCAGCAATATCCCCAATATCAGCAACCTCAGAAAAAAGATAATGGTATGGCAATCGGATCCTTGGTATGTGGTATTATAAGTGTTGTATTGTCCTGCTGTGCATGGTATATCACGCTTCCTATTTCTATCGTAGGTCTGGTATTAGGAATCCTTTGTATTAATAAGAAGAAGGATGGCAAAACCATGGCTATCATTGGTATCATACTTTGTGCTTTTGGAATATTGCTTGGAATTTTAGGCATTATCGGTACGATAGCAATATTAAATGGTAGTGATAGCTTTATGAATGATTTTTACAGTGATTTTAATTTTGAAGAGTATTATTAAAGTGATTTCAGAATTGTAAATTATAATCTTGAATTAGCAAAAGAACCGATACCTTTGAAAGCATCGGTTCTTTTGCTATATGTGTTGTTTCTTAAGGGGTTAAAAAAGGGAAAAAGTTGCGGACAATCCAGTACATAATAAGGATAGTGATTAGGATCAGATAAAAGCTTAGTTTTCTTGGCAGAAGCCTGATATGCCTGCCAAAGCTGTAGGAGGCCAGTTCTATATAACCAACCAACATGACGATAGCTAATAGTAGAGGAACAATATTATATCGGAGCGAGGTTATCAGGTCACCCTGCAGAAGAGCTGTTATGCTTCGTGTATTCCCACAGGCGGGGCAATAGATATCATATGCCATATAGACGGAACAGGCAGGTATAAAGGGTATTACTGCAAGGATATGATCCTGAAGCAGTACGATAAGAGTTATGAAAATCGGTATTAAAATTGTAACTGCCCTGAAGTTTTTTTTTCTCATGATAGCTCCTGACTTCCGGTTAATTAGTGTCGCATTTTTCGCTATAAGTAGCATCTACGCATTATTGTATCAGAGATTTTCGTAAAGTTAAAGTAAAGTCGATAAATTAGGTGAAAAACCCTTGTTATATAAAAGTTTATGAGATATAATAGGACAAAAATTCAGGCTCTGCATTTTTATGCATAGCATATGCGGAATAGAGGGTAAAGTGAAACTTAGGGAATATCTGAAAGAAAATCGATTGATACCGGATGGATCTATGGGTACCTATTATTCAGAATTGGTAAACCAGTCCGGAGAGGTTTCAGAATATGCAAATCTTACGAATCCGGATATCGTAGAACAGATCCACAGAGAATACATTGCTGCCGGTGCTAGAGTTCTCAGGACGAATACCTTTGCAGCAAACAGAGCAGTATTACGGTTGGATAAAGAAGAACAAAGAAAGCTTATCAAGTCAGCGTGTAAAATTGCAAAAAAGGCAGCCTGTGTAGCCAAAATGTATATGTCACAAAGAAAACCGGCCTGGATTCTCGGAGATATCGGTCCAATTCCGGAGGATGCTGATACAAAGGAAGATGAAATTCTTCGTGAATACAAATTGATGTGTGATCTTTTTATCGAGGAGAAATTGGATGGAATTCATTTTGAGACCTTTTCCAGCCTCCATTATATTGAGAAGCTGGTTCCATATATAAAAGAAAAAAATCCGGAGATGTTCATCCTGGCAAGCTTTTCTGTAAATAAGAACGGTTATACCTCGTCCGGAATTAGCGTGGCACGGCTTTTTGATAAGATTAGCCAGATAGAGGGAATTGATGCCTGTGGACTGAATTGCGGTATTGGTTCCGGGCATATGTATCAGCTTCTGAAAAATATTGCATTTCCTGAGAACAAATTCATCTATGCCGCGCCAAATGCCGGATATCCGGAACAGATGCAAAACCGTATGGTATTCATGGATAATGCAGAATATTTTTCAGAAAACATGAAGCGTATAGCCGATTTGGGTGTAGATATCATCGGGGGCTGTTGTGGAACAACTCCGGAATATATCAGAGATATCAGTCAGTGTATTGATATCCGTGATCGTGGAATGATACATAACAGAACCAGAATGCTTCCAGAAGGAACCATAAAGGTGACGAAGGAGAACGATTTCTTCCGACAGCTGCAAAGCGGAAAGAAGGTAATTGCTGTCGAATTGGACCCGCCTTATCATGCTGATATTGACCAGGTAATGGAATGTGCACATAAATTAAAGAAAAGTGGGATTGATGTAATCACATTTGCTGATTCTCCCATGGGAAGAAGCAGAGTTGATTCCGTGTTGATGAGCATTAAGATAGCGGAAGAAACCGGACTAACGGTAATGCCCCACATCTGTTGCAGAGACCGTAACATGATTTCGATGCGTAGTGTACTTCTTGGATCCTATATTCATGGATTGCGTAATCTTCTGATAGTTACCGGAGATCCGGTTCCAAGTGAAAACCGAGCAAAGACCACAGGCGTATTTGATTATAATTCTGTTCAATTAATGGATTATATTAAGGAAATGAACTCGGAACATTTTCAGAGGGAGCCGATTTACTATGGCGGAGCATTAAATCATGCCAGAGGAACCGTGGAGAAGATCGTAGAACGGATGCAACGCAAAATTGCTGCTGGCGCCACCTATTTTCTGACACAACCATTATATTCGTTAGAGGATGTGGAGAGGATCCGCAATATCAAAGAAAGAATCGATGCAACAATACTATGTGGCATTATGCCTTTAGTAAGTTACCGGAATGCCTGCTTTATTAAGAATGAAATCAGTGGGATTCATGTGCCAGAGGAAATAGTAGCCAGATATAGACCGGATATGACAAGAGAGGAAGCAGAGAACGTTGGAGCTGACATCGCCTGTGAAATGATGGAATTGCTGAATGATGTAGCTGACGGATACTATTTTATGTTACCCTTCAACAGAGTAAGCCTGATGGATAAAATATTGAGGAAGTAATCCATAATAAGCTTTATTCTCTTGAGTATGATAGGAAAGATAGTTTAATCTCTTGTATTTGGTCAAAAGAACAGGAGCATAGGAGTTATTCATTAAGAGTGGAGGAATTAGCATGACGAAGCAGGAATTTTTAGATTTAACAAGCTCAAAAATTGTTATTCTTGACGGATCCACCGGAAGAAATCTACAACAACGCGGTATGCCGACAGGTGTTTGTCCTGAAGATTGGATGCTTAAGAATCCACAGGTGCTAATTGATCTTCAACGTGAGTTTCTGGAGGGAGGCACGGATATACTCTTTGCTCCTACATTTACAGCGAACCGGATTAAGCTTGCAGAATATGGTCTGGTGGATCAGATTACAGAAGTTAACCGTGGTCTTGTTGGTTTATCAAAGAAGGCAGTAGAGGAATACCGAGCGAAAACCGGTAATAATCGTAAGGTATATATCGCAGCTGATCTTACGATGACGGGAGAACAGGTGCAACCCTTAGGTAAGCTCACTTTTGATGAATTGGTTGACATTTATAAAGAACAATTAGGATATATTCTGCCGGAAGGTATCGACATGGTTGTAGTGGAAACCATGATGAGTCTTCAGGAATGCAGGGCAGCTCTTTTGGCTGTGAAGGAAATGTGTGATCTTCCGGTTATGATTTCCCTGACCTTCAATGAGAAGGGGAGAACTTTATTCGGTACCGATCCGAAAACAGCTGTTATCGTATTACAGAGCATGGGAGCAGATGCTGTAGGTGTGAACTGCTCCACAGGTCCGGATAAGATGTATGGAATTGTCCGTGAAATGAAAGAGTATGCCCATATTCCAATCCTGGTAAAGCCAAATGCAGGTATCCCAAGATTGATCAACGGTGAAACAGTTTTCCCTATGGGACCCGAGGAATTTGCAACAGAGATGAAGAAAATTGTTGCTTTGGGAGCTAACCTGGTGGGAGGCTGCTGTGGAACAACACCGGAGCATATGGAGCTAATGGTGAAAGCTATATGTGATATCGAGCCCCTACCTCCGAAGATGGTTCCTATTAGAGCCTTGACGACAGAACAGAAGACGGTGGAAATTGCCTTGGAAGGTCGTTTCAAGATCGTTGGAGAACGTATCAATCCAACGGGTAAGAAGGCATTGCAGGCAGAGCTTCGTGAAGGAAATCTTACGTTAGTAGCTCAGATGGCAGCAGAGCAGGCAGAGCTTGGTGCTGATATCCTAGATATCAATGTAGGCATGAATGGAATTGATGAGAAGGAGGTTATGCTTCAGGTAATGCAAGAAGCATTGCATGCATCGGAGTTACCGTTATGTATCGATTCCAGTCATGTTCCTGTTGTTGAAGCAACACTGCGGCTATACCCCGGAAGAGCTTTAATCAATTCGATTTCTCTCGAGAAGGAAAAGTTTGAGCAGTTGCTTCCACTTGCCAAGAAGTATGGTGCCATGTTCATCCTACTTCCGTTATCCGATCAGGGGCTGCCAAAGGATATGGAAGAGAAAAAACAGATTATCCAGTCAGTAATTCACAGAGCATATGAATTAGGATTAACGAAGGAAGACATTATCATTGATGGTCTGGTGAATACAGTAGGAGCTAATAAACAGGCGGCTATAGAAGCACTTCAGACCATCCGCTATTGCAAAGAAGAACTTGGAATCGCTACCATCGTAGGATTATCAAACATTTCCTTTGGTTTACCGGAACGGCAATTTATTAATAGTACGTTCTTGTCAATTGCGATCCAAGCAGGACTGACAATGGCTATTGCAAACCCATCCCAGGAGCTATTAATGAATACTGCTTTGGCAGCAGATTTGCTCCTTGGTGTTGAGGATGCTGCAGAACGTTATATCAACAGGGTTACCACAAGACCGGCAGTAATATCAACCGGTAATGGTTCAGGAATATCCTCTGATTCGAAGTCCGCAACTGAGAAATCAGAGGTACAGCAGAATATAGATCGGAAGGTGGAAATAAATAGTGATGACCTGACTCTAAAATCTGCTTCAGATGTATTGGCTGAGAATAAGCAGGCGGTATTCCAAGCAATAGTAAAAGGAAACAGGAAGAATATTCTTACCTTGGTAGAAAAAGTCCTTGAGGATGGAACCGCACCGGATGCATTGATTGAACAAACCTTAATCCCTGCGATCAATGAAGTGGGCCGTTTGTACGATAAACAAATTTACTTCCTTCCACAACTGATTAATGGTGCAGAAACTATGAAGACTGCTATCGATTATCTGGAGCCAATGCTACAGAGCTCAGATCAGGCCAAGACAAGAATTACGATTGTAATAGCAACTGTTGCAGGAGATATTCATGATATCGGGAAAAACCTGGTATCCTTAATGCTTAAGAACTATGGCTATCGGGTAATTGACCTTGGTAAGGACGTGAAAACGGAGAAAATTATACAGACGGCAAAAGAAGAGAAGGCAGATATCATTGCATTATCAGCTCTTATGACTACTACGATGGTTGAGATGAAGAAAGTTGTTACACTTGCCAAGGAACTGGGAGTCAATGCTCAGATCATTATCGGAGGAGCAGTCGTAACGGATAGTTATCGGGAAGAAATCGGTGCAGACGGATATTCTGAGGATGCTCAGTCAGCCGTAGTGCTCGTTAAGAGACTGATGGAACTTAAGCAGTAAGTGTCAGTGAGTGGGCAGTGAGCCTTAATAAATTGAATAAGTTGCATCTCACTTTACAAAATGACATCTCGTTTTTCGATTAAGTGAATTGAATAATTAATTATCAAATGTCAATAATAATTTATCGATAAACAATAAATTATTATTGACATTCATTTTTTGTTGTGCTATATTTACGTTGAACAGGGGAATAGGGAATTTTTAGTGCCTAGGAACAAATATTAGCAGGAGGATTGGTTGTATTATGAGTAAAAACCCATTAGTAAGATTAACAAAGATTATATTGGATTTCATGTTTTTCACAGGGATAGTTGTGTGTGTTGCGGTTCCCTTCATTTTTAAGTTTGTTGGCAGGTACTATAGTGTATTTACCAAGTACTACCTACCTTTCTGTATTATATTTATCATCGCAGGATTGTTTGCGCTAGTGATTCTGAGGGAGCTTCGAATCATGTTTCGCACAATAATCAAAGAGAACCCCTTTGTTAAAGAGAATGTTATCTCATTAAAAAGGATGGGAGCGTGTGCTTTTATCATCTCAATTAGTATGGCAGCAAGGCTATTTTTTGTTATTACTCCTGCAGCTATGGTGCTTGTAGCGGTATTCATGATTGCCGGGCTGTTTTCACTGGTGCTATCTATGGTTTTCGATCAAGCAGTAACCTATAAACAGGAAAATGACCTAACTATCTAGGCACAGAAAGGAAGGGAGATTTGTATGATCGAAGTAAATCTTGATGTTGTAATGGCTCAGAGAAAGATTGGCCTTACAGAACTGGCAGAACAGGTGGATCTTACTTTAGCCAATCTGTCCATATTAAAAAACAACAAAGCAAAAGCGATCCGTTTCAGTACACTGGAAGCAATATGTAAAGCGTTGAACTGTCAACCCGGAGATATCTTAAAATATGTTGAGGGTGATAAATAACTGGTTATTCCACAGCTTTGAGCTTTTTATAGAAAATTACGAATGTAATAAACATTATTTAAGGAGGTTTTGTGTATGAATCAACTGAATACGGATATTTCCGAAGTTCCTGATGATAAAAAACCCATCGCTATGCCTATCTTCACAGAAAAGCAGGAAGCACCGCTATTAAATCAAGTGCGTAGCAATTTTGGAGTTACCGGTGGTATCAGTCTTATCTTTGGAGCGTCTTTTGCGTTACTTTTTTATAAAGCGGGTATCGGAATCAATACCTTGGTTTTTACCATGTTAACCGTTGGATTACTCTATGTTCTGGTAAAACAGGTATCACAGCAGGTCAAGATTGGTACTCACTTATATTATGCAGGAGCGGTTTTACTTGGATTTTCATCCGCCTTAACCTCCAGCGGAATAATACAACTTCTTAATGTAGTAGGAATATTGCTGTTACTTGACTTATCTTTACTACACCAGTTTTATGAAGACAACAATTGGGATTTTCTGAAACATTCCCTCTTAATGATCGGATTGTTTTTTCAAAGTATTGGCTCCCTCGGAATGCCTTTTGTCGACTGCTTTAAATTCATGAAACAGACAAGGGCATTTAGAAATGATAAAGTGAGAAATATATTTGTTGGTATCCTGCTCTCTATCCCTTTTTTATGGATTGTAACGATCTTATTGATCAATGCTGACCTTTTGTTCGGAAAGATGGCTGGTAATGTGTTTGATGCGATCTTCAAAGCTGACATTTATGCTGTTCTGTTCATGATTTTATTTGGTTTCTTGGCTTGTTACTGCATCATCTGTGCTGCTGTCAGCAAAGTCGGTGTAGATGAAAAGAAAGGAATTAAGAAGGGTGAGGCGTCGATTGCTACAACAGTTATGGTGATACTTACTTGCGTTTACCTGATATTTAGTACCATTCAGGTGGTTTATCTGTTTGCAGGAGGACTATTCGTACTTCCGGATGGCTACACCTTTGCAGAATATGCTAGAAGAGGCTTCTTTGAACTACTTGCAGTAGCTATCATCAATGTGTCTCTGATGGTTCTTTGCAGAGCATTGTTTGAAGAGAGTAAGCTACTTCGTTTGGTAATTACCTGCATGACGATTTGTACTTATATCATGATTGCTTCCGCAACCTATCGTATGCTACTTTATATCGGTGCCTATCATCTGACCTTCCTAAGAGTCTTTGTATTATTGGTATTGCTTATTATAGCACTTATTCTGGCAGGAGTAATATTCGCTGAATACAACCAGAAGTTCCCGCTATTCCGGTATAGTGTCGTGGTTGTATCTGTATGCTATATTGCATTCACCTTCACAAAGCCGGACTATTATATCGCATCCTACTTAATTGAAAATACAGAGATACTTGATTATGAGGATATCATTTATTTGTCAAATGATTTATCACTGGATGGAGCTCCGGTTGTATTGCCGCTTCTTGAAGATAGTGACAGATGGACCGTCGATTCATTATCTGATGAGGATAATTATGATAATGAGCAATATTTCAGTGATATATCGGAAGACAGTATTAAGGATAATTATGTAGTAAAGCTAAAGGAAGTACTGAACAATCAGGAATTCAGGGATTTTAATTATTCCATCTATCTTGCCGGTGAAGCCCTTAAGGAATTCAAAAGGTAGAAATAGTATTACCCCATTTGATATAAAAAACAAGGAGGATCTGAAGAGCGCCAACATAATCGGTTATTATTATGTTGGGGATATGCTTCAAATCCTCCTTGCTTTTGTCTTGTTTTATTACTATAAAATTTTAACTTATCCGTTTCCTTTTCTCCAAAATGTGGTATACTATTTGTGAAACTTTTAAATATTTTTGAAAGGATTAAACAAGGACATGCAGATTAATGACAATTTAAATAAAGAGGACCTCCATCATAATTACTCCGTTGATGTTATTATTCCAACATACCATTCCGATGACAAATTGAACCAGCTTCTTTTGAAGCTTTATCAACAAACGGTTAAGCCAGGGCGTGTCATCATTCTTCATACGGAGGATTTTCCCGGACAAGAGCAGTTGTTACCAGAGATCGAAGGTAGCAATATAACTATAATACCAATTGAAAAGAAGTTATTTGACCACGGTGGTACAAGAAAACATGGGGCATCTCTTTCTAATGCGGACATCCTTCTATTCATGACACAGGATGCAGTTCCGGAAGATGAATATCTGATTCAAAATCTGATGGAGCCTTATAAGGATCCATGGGTATCAGCTACCTATGCTAGACAGTTGCCGGATGAGAAGGCTGACCTTTTGGAGCGGTATATCCGTTATTTTAATTATCCAAAACAAAGTAGACTAAAATCTCTGGAAGATTTGCAGGTATTAGGTATTAAGACCTTTTTCTGTTCTAATGTCTGTGCTTCCTACCGTAACTCGGTCTATAAGAAGCTGGGTGGCTTTGTTGAGAAGACTATTTTTAATGAGGACATGATTATGGCTGCAGCTATGATCCGTGCAAACTACAAGATTGCTTATGAGGCTGAAGCAAAAGTAATCCATTCCCACCATTATACCTATATCCAGCAGTTTACCCGCAATTTTGACCTTGGTGTATCCCATAATCAGTATATTGAGGTATTCCATGGCCTGAAATCAGAGTCTGAAGGTATAAAAATGGTGAAGTATATGATCCGTTATCTGGTCGAGAAGAAGAAGTATCATCTGATACCGGATCTAATCATTAGCAGTGGCTTTAAATTCTTGGGTTATCAGATAGGGAAGCGTTATGATATCTTATCGAAGGATACCCGTATCTGCCTCAGTATGAACAAATCTTATTGGAATTAATATTTTATCATTTAATGTAATGGAGATAACGTATCGATGAGTACAGTAGCAATCGTAATGACAACCTATAATGGTGAAAAATATATTGGAGAACAGATAGAATCAATTCTTGCATCTTCTTATCAGGATTTTGAGCTATTTATCCATGATGATGGTTCTAAGGACAATACCATCTCTATTTTACGTGGTTACGAAGCACAATATCCTACGAAATTGCATGTATTCCAGAATGAAGAGAATCTTGGACTGACTTTGAACTTCTTAAGTGCGTTCAGCATAACAACCATGGATTATGTTATGTTTTGCGATCAGGACGATGTATGGAAATCGAATAAAATAGCACTTACCTTAAAGAGAATGAGGCATATGGAAGCCCAAATAGGGAAGAGCTCCCCATTGGCTGTCTTTACGGATGCAGTTATTGTGGATCAGAATTTAAATGTACTTAAAAATTCATTTTTCTGTTCCAATCATTTGAATCCGAGAAAGACTGATCTTCCCCATATTTTAATGGAGAATAAGCTGATTGGATGTACGGTTATGGTTAATGCAGCTCTCCGTAAGGTATTACAGAGCAGCCGTCTTCCAATGAAAGCAAGATACCATGATTGGTGGATTGCTTTAATCGCAGCCTCAATGGGTAAAATTGGATATGTGAATGAAAGAACGTTATTGTATCGGCAACACAGCAACAATGTCGTTGGCGGTGCTGATTTCCTATCTTATTTTAAGAACCGGATTGCATTACTCCATAAACAGAAGGAAGCAGTCCGTTCTTTAAGCAGACAGGCGGAGGAATTTCTATCAATCTATCATGATTCTTTAACCGATGAGAAACGTGAGATCATTCGAAGCTTTGCTGAGCTTGAACATTATAATTTTCTTCAAAGAAGAGGTATAATTCTGTGTAAAGGTTATTTGAAGACGGGTATCGTCCGTAATATTGGGCTTATTTTTATAGTATAAATACTGTATTTTTATGCAGACACTTTAACGATTTAAACCAATAAAAAAATAATGCGAATAAGCCACTTTCAACACTTGACAAATATAAATGTTGTTGATACAATAACTTACAACTTAATAAACATACTTTTTTGTAGCAACAGCAGCCCCATTGCAGAGTGTCCTGTGGTGACGGGCTTTTCTTATAAGCTACAGACATAATATAACGCAAAGAAGGAGGATATGCTATGAAGAGAATGGTATTTTCAATTCTAGTGGATAATACAGCAGGTGTTCTAAGCCGCGTAGCAGGATTATTCAGTAGAAGAGGATATAATATCGATAGCTTGACCGTAGGCGAAACTCAGGATCCCACTATTTCCAGAATGACCGTATTGGCCCATGGAGACGACCAGATTCTGGATCAGATCAGAAAACAGTTACTGAAGCTGGAGGATGTAATAGAGATTAAAGAACTTGCACCCGGCGAATCTGTAACCAGGGAGCTTATACTGGTCAAGGTCGGCGCTCCTGTAAAGGACAGACAGGCAATCATCTCAATAGCGGATATCTTCAGAGCTAAAATTGTTGATGTAGCTACGGAATCTTTGATCATTGAGCTTACGGGAAGCCAGGAGAAGCTGGATGCATTTACCAAGCTCTTGAATCAGTATACGATTAAGGAACTGGTTCGTACCGGTATTACAGGATTAACAAGAGGTTGCGGAGATATCTCTGACTCTATTGATGATTGATTTCTTTTATAAATTTTATCATATGTAATAGGAAGTAATATAAGTGTTATGATTTTATGGAAGGCTGACACCTTCCGAACTATTAAGGAGGATATTGAGATGGCAAAGATTTATTATCAACAAGATTGTAACCTGTCATTATTAGAGGGAAAGACAGTAGCTGTTATCGGTTATGGCAGCCAAGGACATGCACACGCATTAAATGCGAAGGAGTCTGGTGTACATGTTATTATCGGCCTTTATGAAGGAAGTAAGTCTTGGGCAAAAGCCGAAGCAGCAGGCTTCGAGGTTTATACAGCGGCAGAGGCGGCGAAAAAAGCGGATATTATTATGATCCTGATCAATGATGAGAAGCAGGCTAAGATGTACAAGGAATCCATAGCACCGAATCTGGAGCCTGGTAATGCGATTATGTTTGCTCATGGTTTCAGTATTCATTTTGGACAGATACTTCCTCCGGAAGATGTTGATGTATTAATGATTGCACCTAAGGGACCGGGACATACCGTTAGAGGCCAGTATCAGGAAGGCCGTGGTGTTCCTTGCTTAATCGCTGTTCACCAGAATGCAACGGGCAAAGCTCATGATTTAGGTCTTGCATATGCATTGGCAATCGGCGGAGCAAGAGCAGGTGTTCTTCAGACAACCTTCAGAGAAGAGACAGAAACAGATCTCTTCGGAGAGCAGGCAGTACTTTGTGGTGGTGTTACAGCTCTTATGAAGGCTGGGTTTGAGACTTTGGTAGAGGCTGGCTATGAGCCTGAGAGTGCATATTTTGAATGTATCCATGAGATGAAATTAATCGTAGACTTAATCAATGAGAGCGGCTTCGCAGGAATGAGATATTCCATCTCTAATACTGCAGAGTACGGTGATTATATCACAGGTTCCAAAATTATTACTGCTGAGACGAAGAAAACCATGAAACAGATTCTTACAGATATTCAGGATGGTACCTTTGCACGTAATTGGTTGCTTGAGAATCAGGTTGGATGTCCGTACTTCAATGCAAGAAGAAGATTAGAATCCCAGCATGAGCTTGAGAAGGTTGGAACTGAGCTTCGTAAGATGATGAGTTGGACGAATAAGCAAAAGTTAATTAATAATTAATAATCATGATCTGAATAATGTAGTACCTGAAACCTTCCGGCTTCAGGTACTTTTTACTTGTTGACGAAATGGGATCTTATGGCTATTACTTCAAAAGTAAATATAACTGAATAAAATGGATAATTTCCTTGGAGGATTTTCTTGATTCAGCGATAAGAAATAATTATAATGGAGATATATTCAAATGATAATAGAGGTAGGTTAGGAGAATAGCATGATAACTACAATCGTCTTTGACATAGGTAACGTACTTGCTCATTTTGGCTGGAAGGAATATCTACAAAGCTGCGGTTATGAGGAAGATATCTTAAGTAAAGTAAGTCAGGCAACCGTAGAGAGCCGGATGTGGAAGGAGGATTGGGATCGGGGAAGCATAAACGAAACTGATCTGATTAAGCTCTGTCTACAGGAGAATCCTGAGATTAAGAAGGAATTGCAGGCATTCTTTGATCATGTTCTGTCAATGGTTAAGGAATATGATTATTCACCGGGTCTAGTGAAGCAGCTTAAGGATAATGGCTACTTTGTATATGTACTATCAAATTATTCTAGATGGCACTTCGAACATGACAAAGATTATTTCAGGTTTCTGCAATATGTAGACGGTGGTGTGGTTTCCTATCAGGTAAATCATGTGAAACCGGAACCGGCTATCTATGAAGCATTAATTAAGAAATGTAATATTAATCCTTCCGAGGCTATCTTCATTGATGATGCATTCGTAAATATCGAAGGTGCAAAGCCCTTTGGCTTCCAAACCATCTGGAAACAGTCCTATGAGCAGATGATGGAAGAGCTGAGGAGTAAAGGAGTTAATATATAATTGCAAATGTAACGTAGCAGGCAGGTATCCGAAGTGACATCGGATTTCCTGCCTTTGTTGTGTTATACGTCATGGAAACAGTAATCAATTATCTATAATCTGGGTTGAATAAGTAAAGGATGTGCTCCACTTTTTTCATGTATTGTACTATTTTGCACATTTTGGAGATAATTTTAATTAAATGTTTCATTTTATATTGTAATATGATATAGTAAAATAGTCCTAGACAAAATTCGCTATAAAATTTAAAGTCGCGAATTTGGTAATTACAAATGATAAGACAGAAAGTAGGGATGTAAGAATTGAAGTCGGCTAATACAATAAAACGTCAATTTTACAAATCTGCAAAGGCGGTAACAGACAAACCATCAAATACTATGAAAGCCATGTTAAGGGGTTTAGTTATTGATGATGGAAGGTTTATGACTAACCGTGAAGAAGTTAAGTATTGGAAGAGCAGGATCTATTACATCACTGCCGCTATCATACTTATCTTTGGTGCGCCACTCATGCTCTTTGGTGCCTATATGTTTTATAGTTCGGGACAAAAAATATATGCTTCTTTTGAAGCTATACTTTATCTGTTCACCGTATTAATCATAATAAATAAGAAACTTAGCATCACCTCTAAGAAATATTACATTGCTTATGCACTTTATCTGGTAAGCATATTTCTATTGGTTACAACGGGGACCATAGGTGGAGGTTTGGTATGCGTAGTATTCGCTTTGATACTTTCCGGCTGTATATTGGAGAGAAATCAAATTTTAACTTATGTGAGCATTAATCTAATTGCTTTTGCTATTATTACCGTATTCCTTTATACGGGTTTATTTGATGGTACTAGCATGGAAAATTATAAAATGGTATGGATGATCAATGCAGCAACAGCGCAGGGTTGCGGTATTATGCTTTTGATTCTGATGAATAAAATATACACAGGGTTGGAGAGACAAGCGCAGCTGATCAAAAAATCGGAATCCTCTCTCGCTGCCAGTGAAGAAAAACATAAGGCTATGATTGCTAATATCTCGGATGCCATAGTTATTATCGATGTTAATGGATATGTTAAATATACCAGCCCTAATCTGATGAAACGGTTTCCATGGATGTCTAAGGACATCATGAATAGATCTTTTTATGAGAAATTCTATCAAGACGATCGTAATATTGTGGCGGATACGATCCACGGGCTTCTGGAGAGAAATGGTAAGATTAGAACAATTGAAGCAAGATATTTGACAAGCAAAAGAGAGATAGGATACCTACAGCTTACTGCAGTAAATCTTACAGAAGATCCTAACATCAACGGCATTCTGATAAATTACAATGATATTACAAGCCGTAAGGTCAGAGAAGAGGAAATTTTATACCTGAATCAGCATGATAGCCTGACCGGTTTATATAATCGTTCCTATTTTGAAGCGGAGAAAGAACGTCTTGATACAAAGGGACAGTTACCTCTTTCCATCATCGTAGGTGATATCAACGGTTTGAAAATAATCAATGATTCACTTGGTCATGCAGAAGGGGACAGACTTCTGGTAACGATGGCGAGGATTATTAAGAAATGCGCTCGTAAGGGCGATATCGTAGCAAGAATCAGTGGTGATGAATTTAATATCCTGCTTCCCAAGACGAAGATGGAGGAAGCGTTAAATATAATTAAAAAGATAAACGATGAATGCGACGAATATAACGCGCATGTCATCGGAGACTTATACCACATAAGTATTTCTTTGGGTTCCTCAACGAAGACCGTTATGAAAGAGTCCTTGGATATCGTGCAGAAGGTTGCAGAAGACTTTATGTATAAAAGAAAACTGCTGGAGGGAAGAAGTTTTCATAGTTCCATTATCTCTTCCATGAAAATAGCATTATTTGAAAAAAGCTATGAGACGGAACAGCATGCCCAGCGATTGATTCATCTGACAAAAGGTGTTGGAAAAGCAATCGGCCTATCCAACCTACAATTTGATGAACTGGAATTGTTCTCAACGCTTCATGACATCGGTAAAATCGGAATTGATAATCAGGTTTTGAATAAACCCTCCTCCCTTTCAGAAGAGGAATGGGTAAAAATGAGAAAACATTCTGAAATAGGCTATCGTATTGCGATGGCTTCTCCGGAATTGATGTCAATTGCGTATTACATCTTAACCCATCATGAACGGTTTGATGGTACTGGCTACCCTCAAGGTCTTGCAGGTGAGAATATACCGTTATTGTCACGTATCTTAGCTGTAGCCGATGCTTATGATGCCATGACCGAAGACAGACCTTATCGTAAGGGAATGTCAAAGCAGGAAGCAATTGCAGAAATTGAGCGGAATGTAGGCACTCAGTTTGATCCAAGGCTAGCTAAAATATTTGTGGAAATCATATCAGAGACTCATGAAAAGTTATCAAATTGAGATAAAAAGTCAGAGGTATAGATTTCTATTAATCATCAATAATAAAAGAACATTTGTAGGGTGATTGATTAATATGTTTATTAGTGATTGATTAATTTGTTTATTAGTGATTGATTAATATGTTTATTAGTGATTGATTAATTTGTTTATTAGGGTTTGACATGACTGAAATTCAGTGTTAAAATAGTGCAGTAAAATATACGAAATGAGGTTGAAGAATGATTTTAATTACTTGCTAATCATTAATATGAATATGCAATAGAAGAAAGCAGTCAAGTGATGGCTATTATTATGTTGCGGCAAGAAATTATCATTCCAAATTCTATAGATAGCCTATCACCGATACCGGTAAGCATATTTTATGCATACGAAAAGTAACGCAGATTCTTGGTAATTGCGATTATTTATTGGTCATAAGTGGATCACAAGATGATAATTTCTTGTGATCTTTTTTTATGCAAATAAGGAGTATGGCGCGATTTTAAAGGATAGCGTCGGTACTTCAGATTAAATAACTAGGAGGTGACTTATTATGTCACAGATAACAATAAAGGATTTAACATTCAGTTATGATACTGTATATGATAATATCTTTGAGCATGTAAGCTTTCAGATTGACACTGATTGGAAGCTTGGCTTTGTCGGAAGAAATGGAAAAGGGAAGACCACCTTTTTGAAACTTTTGCTGGGAAAATATGAATATCAGGGGAATATTACGGCATCAGTTTGTTTTGACTACTTCCCATTTGAAGTAACAGATGTGTCTTTAATGGTTCTTACTATTGTCAAGAATATTATTGCACCTTTTTCTGAGTGGGAGAAAGAGATGGAAGCTTGTTTGCAGGCACAAGAAGAGCAGCAGAGACCGGAGGAACAGGAGGGTCTGCTAGATGATTCATTTCTAGGAGGGGATTCTCAGTGTGTCAGAGAAGAAGCCCTGGAGCGTTTTGGTAAGTTACTTGATCTTTATCAGGCACATGATGGATTTATTATAGAAGAGCTCATAGAGAAGGAATTAGGTAAGCTTCAGGTGGATTCCTCTGTATTGCAAAGGCCAATCGAGACCCTAAGTTACGGCGAACGTACGAAGATAATGCTGGCTGCTTTGTTCCTGAAAAAGAATAATTTTCTTCTGATTGACGAACCAACGAATCATCTTGATCAGGAGGGTAGGACGATACTTGCCGGATACTTAAAGAGCAAACAGGGCTTCCTATTGGTTTCCCATGACCGTGCTTTCCTGGACCAGTGCATTGATCATGTTCTTTCGATTAACCGGGCAGATATTGAAGTAATGAAAGGTAATTTCACTACTTGGCATCAAAACAAAGAACTTCAAGATAAGTATGAACTGGAAAAGAACGAGCAATTGAAAAAGGATATCGTTGTATTGAACGAATCCGCGAAGCGGGCAATGGGATGGTCAGATCAGGTGGAAGCATCTAAAATCGGCACTCATGCAGCTGACCGAGGGGCAATTGGCCATAAAGCTGCAAAAATGATGAAACGTGCAAAATCCATAGAGAGCAGAAAACTAGATGCAGTCGAAGAGAAGAAAGGTTTATTAAAAAATATAGAACAAATTGATTCTCTCAAGATGAATATCATTCCATTCCAGAAAAAACGTTTCCTTGAAGCAGAAGATCTCAGTTTGTTTTATGGTGACCGTGAAATTGTTACAGGAATCAACTTCGTGTTACAAAGCGGAGACCGCTTGGCGTTGAAGGGCCGCAACGGCTCCGGTAAATCATCTCTAATCAAGCTTCTTCTGGGAGAAGATATCATTTATAACGGCCGGTTTCGAGTATCACCGGGTATGAAGATTTCTTACGTATCACAGGATACATCATATCTGACCGGTAACCTTACAGATTTTGCTGAGAAGTATGAATTAGATGAAACGATATTTAAGACTGTACTCCGGCAGCTTGATTTTACCAGGAGTCAATTTGATAAAGATATTCAGGATTTCAGTGGAGGACAAAAGAAAAAGGTATTACTTGCGAAAAGCTTAGCGGAACCTGCTCATCTCTTTCTTTGGGATGAACCACTAAATTTTATTGATGTGTTCTCCCGTATCCAGATTGAAGAATTACTACTGAAATACCAACCAACGATGATTTTTGTAGAACATGATAAGATATTTAGCGAGAAGGTGTCGAATAAAGTAATACACCTTACTTAGAATTCAAAGGATAAGTAAAAATAACTAGTGTAACTTTGATGGCGAAAATGTATAATGATATTGATGAATTAAAAATGAATGTGTATCTAATAATATCTAACAGAAGGAACACTAATATGGATTAAATTATTATCCGTGGCTTGATTTAGAATAATCGCATATGATTAGGAGAAATGGAGTTGCCTATGAAAGAATGGAGAGTATTAGTATCTTTAGAGTATGAGTGGAGAACATTTCGTTTGTATCGTAAAGTCATCAATTGGTTAATCAAAAGAGGTATGAGCTTATCCTCCCCAATCTTGTGCTACATTAACAGAAGGCTGGATATTCATGCCGTGTTACTTCCGGAATTAAAGACATTATATGAAAGTCAAACAGGAAAGATTATTATATTTTATAATTGTGACGATTACTAAGAAAGATATTAATAAGTACAAGACGCTGTAATTGTAAAACCAAAAAGCTGCCATACAGTTCATTTTGCTAAAAATTGAACTGTATGGCAGCTTTTGTTAAAAGTTGTACCGTGAGCCAGTTTGTTTAAAATTGCACCGTAAGGCAGCTTTTGTATTGTTACTATTTTTTTGGCTTTTTAATTACTTCGGGTTCTGGCATAAGCGGTTTCAAGGATGGCAATGCAGCCGTATCAGTTTTTTTCTTCTTCTTAACGTCTTTTTTAATATCTCTATTTCCCATATATTGTTCACTCCTTTATTATTTTTGATTAATGTAATATCTATTATTATAATAAGCCTTTTCGATTTCGTCCAGTAAAATTTATCGAAATGGTTACCATCAATTCCCTAAGTAAGTTTATTGACATAATGCATAAAAATTGATAGCATTTAGACAGGAGAATTGTATGAAATCAACAGAGTGTCACCATGGTTTACAGCATAGATTACACAAAAAAAGGAGGACTTATTATGGTAAGACTATTAAGAAGGAAAGAATTACTGGTAACTATCATGGTTATTATTTTATTTTTGAATGGGTTATCCAATTCCACAGTATTTGCTGCCCGAGCAAAAGTGGACCGAACGCCACCTTCGGCACCACTGAACCTAAAGGTAGTATCAATAACAGATACTTTGATATCGTTAGTATGGAACGCCTCAACGGATAATGTAAAAGTTACATATTATGAAGTATATAAAGACAATATTTTAATCGGAACAACTCAGGCAACTTTATTTCAGATCAATGGGTTGTCACCTGCCCATACATATCAGTTTTATATCATAGCGAAAGATGAGGCAGGAAATAGTTCAAAGCCTAGTAATATCTTATCTGTTACGACGGTAACACCGGCACCAACGCCAACACCGGTACCGACAGCAACACCGGTACCAACAGCAACACCGGTACCAACAGCAACACCGGTACCGACAGCAACACCGGCACCGACAGCAACACCGGCACCGACAGCAACACCGGTACCGACAGCAACACCGGCACCGACAGCAACACCGGTACCGACAGCAACACCGGCACCGACAGCAACACCGGTACCAACAGCAACACCGGCACCGACGTTGTCCCCTTTGCCAGGTACTAAAGTAGTAGGTTATTATGCAGCATGGTCAGCGTATTCCGGTTTTACACCAGATAAAGTTAATGTAAGTAAATTAACACATATCAACTACGCTTTTGCGAATATCGGAAGTGATTTAAAGATTACTTTGGGTTATCCTGATATTGATGCTAATAATATTGCTAAATTGAATAATCTGAAGCTGACCAATCCAAACCTAAAAACATTAATTGCAGTCGGTGGATGGTCTTGGTCAGCTAGATTTTCCGATGCTGCCTTGACGGAAGAATCAAGAACGATATTTGCTGATAGCTGTGTTGATTTTGTTGTCCGTTATGGGTTTGATGGTGTTGATATCGATTGGGAGTACCCAGTAAGTGGTGGTCTCTCAACGAATGTAAGAAGAGCAGAAGATAAATATAATTTTACTTTATTAATGCAGAAATTAAGAGAAAAGCTTGACGCTAGAGGTAATATTGACGGAAAAGATTACATCTTAAGCTTTGCAGGAGCCGCAGGCAGCTGGTTTGTTAATAACGTTGAACTGACGAAATTATCTCAATATGTGGATTATGCTAATATTATGACCTATGATATCCATGGAACCTGGGATCAATATTCGGATTTTAATGCACCTTTATACAGCAATAGTGACCCTTCTCCGCAGTATAAGGGAAGTGTTGATACGGGAGTTATGGCTTGGTTGAATGCAGGATTTCCTGCAAATAAGCTGATTATGGGAGTACCGTTCTATGGCTATGTATTCAAAGCTGTAGCTAATGTAAATAACGGCTTGTATCAATCGTATTCAGGAAGTGCTGCCATTAACTTTGCTAATATCGTTGCTAATTATTTGAATGCTCCGGGCTATGTGCGTTATTTCCATCAGGAATCTAAGGTTCCGTGGTTATTTAACGGATCTACATTTGTTACATATGAGGACGCGGAATCCATCGGATATAAAGCTGATTATATTCAGACGAAAGGCTTAGGTGGCGCTATGATTTGGGAGTTGAGCCAAGATCCGAATGCTGTCCTGTTGAATGCTCTCTATCAGGGCTTAAGTCAGTAATGATATAACAATCGGCCAATATAAATATACTAAAAATAAGAATAAGGAAGCTTGTATGTGATTACCCCCTGTCAACTAGACAGGGGGCAATCACATACAAGCTTCCTTATTCTTTATTAAGAAAAGTCTGAATAAAACTTACTTAACTCGGATGGTGTTTACAATATAATCTGTTGTAGACTCCAAAGTCCCATCAGCATCAGATACAGATACCTCAACGAGTGTTTCTCCGACAAAATAGTAATAGATAATCTGCTTCATGGGAGTTCCCATGATAGTGATGGTATATTCTGTTTTAAAAACATTACCGGAGTCTGTAGCAAAATCTCCCTGATCGAAACCTGTAATGGAATAATCGGTAATACCCATCTGACCAAACGCTTCTTCAAACTGCTGTCTGATCGTTGCTTCACTTAGTTCTTCAAGGAAAATTTCCTTTGCAGTTGTATAATCTGGAGGGGTCTCGCCGGTATCATACAAGGCTATGTTAACATAGGAACCTAATGACGTATCAAATGTAATTAGATTAATACTCTGCGTCTCATCGGTACTGGTATAAGAGGTCCAATTATTTGGAGCAACAATACTATAGCGATTGTTTTTCACTTCTTTCGCTGCAAAAGGAGCATTAGTAACATAAATGTTAATTGGATCCGTAACAGTAACGCTACAAGTAAGTTTCTTACCATCTACTTCTGCTGTAATCGTTGTACTACCTGCTGCTAATGCTATAATTGTACCTGTAGAGGAAACAGCTGCGACATTTACATTACTGGAGGTCCAAGTTATCGGATTCTTCGTACCGGTTACCTTGAGCATGTAATTTTGACCGGTTTCCATACCATAGGTCGAATTGCTTAACTTAGCAGGTTCGGTAACTGTTAGTGTACAAGTCAGCTTCTTTCCATCCACAGAAGCTGTAATAGTTGCTTTTCCGGCAGCTACGGGGGTGATAGTACCATAAGAGGATACGGTAGCTACTGCCTTATTACTTGAGGTCCAGATAATCTTACTCTTAGTACCGCTGATGTATAATTTTTTTGTATTTCCTTTTTCAAGGCTATAGGTTTTATAGCTGATTTTCACCTGTGGTACAACTGTAATTATGCTGGTAAGTTTTTTTCCACCGACAGATGCAGTAATGGTAGCTTTACCGATGGATTTAGCTGATACTGTTCCTGCGCTGGATACGGTTGCTACCGACTTCTTGCTGGAAGACCAGGTAACCTTGCTTTTCGTACCACTGATTTTCAGGGCTTTTGTTGCACTAACCTCTAGGGTTGATGCTTTGCTGCTGATCGTAACGGTAGCAGCGCTAACAGTGGCAGTGGTTCCTAGGTATGGAGTTGCAACTGAGCCAAGTATAAACATTGCCACTAACATGACAACTGTAAGCATTTTGATCCGTTTCATCGGATACCTCCTTGATGTAAATAAAAGTAAATAAGTGTCAAAATAAGTAACGTGCTTATTATAAACGAAATAATTTTGAAGTACAATGAATAATATTTGGAATAAACCGATGATAACTTTAGCGTAGCAAGATAGCGAAAACTACGAAATATCATAGGATTTATTGTGCAACATTTATAAAATGCACTAAAATAAAATCGAAATGATATGCAAAATAAATATTTAAAGGAAATGTCTAAAATGCTATTGACATAATTAAATACAAATGATAATATCAAGTTAAACGTAAAACGTGTACGATATATACAATAAAATGAAACGGCCGATTTTAAAGTTTAACACGTTTAACGTAAAACCTAATAGTAAAGAGGAGGATTTTATATGAGAAATTCAAACATGAAAAAAGGTTTTGCCGCAGTACTTGTTACTTTAGTTCTTACCATGATGATGACAGCGAATGTATTTGCAGCATCAACCTACATTGTAAAAGATGGCGCTTTTCAAAATGCCGGCTTTATCAATGCAGGTGAAACAGTTGATGGAACCATTCAAGGCCCTGGCAACTGGACACAGTTAAATCTTGGCGACGCAACGGTAGATGTTCCTTACCTCCACGTAATTGTGAAAGCGGAAGGCGGAGATACTGCTGCAGCTCAGATTGGAGTATCTGATCTTTATACTTATAATCTTGCTGACCTTGGTGTTACTTTAACAGCAGAGTATCAGGATGTTGTTTTACCGGTTCAGGATAATGGAATTATGATGTTGTCTTGGGCAAACTTCATGGGACTTGATGGCGGAACAGTTACATACACAATTAAGGATGTATTCTTATCCGATGATGCTAATTCTACCCTTGCTGCAGCAGAAGTAACAGAAGCAGTACCGGTTGAAGCAGCAGAAGCTGATGTACCGAAAACTGGCGAAAGCGTTACAATAGCTTTGTTATCGATGATCTGCCTTGTAGGTTGTGCAGTAGTTTTCATGGTTTCCAAAAAACGTGAGACACTGAACCAATAACATCGAACGAAACTTTATCTAAACAGAAGAAGTATATTTATAATAGTAGAAATATGTAATAAAATAAAAGTAGTAAAGGGAAAGGGAAGGAGAACAACATGAAAAAAATGAAAAAAGTAATCAGCCTCTTATTATGCATGATGCTCTTAATTAGTATGCTTGCAGCATGTAAGAAGGATGAGGGGTCAACTGATACATCCGGTGATGCATCAACAACAGAAACAACAGAAACAACAGATACAACTGAAGCTACTGATACTACAGAAGCTGCAGATACAGAGACAACAGAACCGGTTGAAACAGAGGAACCTTTTGATTTAACCTTAGGTATCTGGCCTGAAGATACAATGACAGCAGATATTGAATTACATAACGGTTATGTTAAGAAATTCAATGCAATTCATCCCAATGTAACAGTAGTTCCTGCATTCTATCATTATGCGCTTGATACATTTGTTCCTTTGGTTGAATCAGGTGGGCTTCCTGTTATCTTTGATACTTGGTATACGGAACCCCAGAAGTTAATCGCTGGTGATTTTGTTGCTGATATCACAGATATCTTAACTGAACGTGGTTGGGCAGATAAGATCAATCCTTCTATTCGTGAACTCTTATCCAAGGATGGAAGAATTTATGGTATTCCGCGTGATGGTTATGCTTTGGGTATCATGGTTAACGTAGATTTATTTGAACAAGCTGGTTTAGTTGACGCTGATGGTATTCCGTTATTCCCTAAGACTTGGGATGAGTTAGCACAGACAGCTAAGAAGATCAAAGATACTACCGGCCAGGCTGGTTTCGACTTATTAGCAATGGATGCAGCAGGTGGTTGGCATTTTACTCAGATGGCTTGGTGTTGGGGCGCTTCCTTTACGACTAAGGGCGCAGATGGCAAATACACTGCTACTGTTGACACACCTGAAGCTATTGCAGCAATGGAATATGTTAAATCTTTAAAATGGACCTATGATTGCCTTATGGCAGATCCAACTGCTGAGAATTGGGGTACCGGATTTGATGCAATAGGTACCGGCACAGCTGCTATGTATATTGCAGCTAACGATTCCGTAGACAGACCGACTCAGATTAATGGTCTTCCTGTTGATAAGTTAGCAATGGGTGCAATCCCTAAGGGTCCGACTGGACTGACATTTACATTAACCGGTGGTACTCCTTATATGTTCGCAAAGAATGCAACTCCTGATCAGATCAATGCAGCTCTTGATTATCTTGAGATCATGGGCAGATCTCCATTTCTTACCGATGATTCACTTCAAGGTTTAAGAGATAGCGCTAAGTCAAGGGTTGAAAACGGAGTTCCCGTAATTCCTCGTTTCCCTTGTTGGGTTTCTGAAGATATTAAGAAAGCAGAAGATGAAATCAACGTAGAATTTAATAATGTAGATCCTAGACTTTATGCTGAATACTATGACTCTCTTAAACAAGAAGGTAATCTGCGTCTTGAAGAGCCTGGTTTAACTCAGGACTTATATACTCAATTAAATAATGTTATTCAGGCAGTTATTACTGATGAGAATGCAGATGTTGCAGCTCTTATGAAAACAGCTGATGAGAATTACCAGACATTGCTTGATACAAACCTTAATAATGTTGAATAGTAATTAGGATATAAATACTTTGATGATGGGGTTTTCGCTAAGATTACCCCATCATCTTTGAAAAATAAAAATATTAAATGATCAAGGAGGGTGTAAAGTGGCCAAAGCAGTTATTAAAACTTACCCTTTAAAAAAGAAAAATCAGAGATTAACGAAAAAGGATATTCTAGGTTGGCTGATTATAATACCACCAATTATATTATTTGCCTTTTTTGTTTGGGTGCCATTATTCGAAAGCGTTGTACTCTCCCTATTTCATGCAAATGGAGTAAGAATTAACTTTAAAGATTTTGCTGGGTTTGACAATTACATTCAAGTATTAAATCATCCGGCTTTTATGCCAGCGTTATTAAATACTTTTAAATACATATTTTGGTCTTTAATTATTGGATTTTTTACTCCAATTATTATAGCAGTATTAATTACTGAGACAGTACACTGGAAGAGTATTTTTAAGATAGGTGTCTATTTTCCGAATATTATGCCAGGACTGGCGGTTGTAATGATGTTTCGATTTTTCTTCCGTCCCGGTCAGACTGGTGTATTAAATATATTATTAGACAACATCGGTATCGACCCGGTCAATTGGTTGACTACCCCCAAAATAACGATAATAATCATTGTAATTGCTATGACATGGAGGTCGGCAGGTTCGACAGCTTTTATTTATATAGCAGGAATTAATGGCATTAATCCTGAGCTGTATGAGGCGGCTACCTTAGACGGTGCCCGTATATCGCAAAGAATTAGATATATTACATTACCTAATATATTTTCTTTAGGGAAAACATTGATGATTTTACAGATTATCGCTGTATTTCAGATTTTATATGAGCCTTTGGTAATGACTAACGGCGGGCCAAATAATGCAAGTATATCAATTATGATGTTAGTTTATAATTATGCGTTTCATGACTTTAATTATCCGGCCGCAGCAGCATTATCGGCCATGATATGTGTTATCTTGGTAATCTTGAGTGTGTTGTACTTGAAGTTAACCAGATCAAAAGAAGAATAAGGAGGGGATTATATGTTTTTTGATAAATATCGTGAAAAAGATGAAGGAACCTTACGTTTTTACGATCTCCACTCCATCAGAAATCGAATTTTAGCCATAATTATTGTAGCGATTTGTATAGGCATGGTGATAGTTTGTATCTTTCCCTCTGTATGGGTTTTTCTAGCAAGCTTAAAAGAAAATGCTGAATTTAATAAATCAACGACGATATTACCGAAGAAATTCGATATTAATACATATGTAGTGACTTGGAATAAATTAAAATTCTTTCGGTTTTACGTTAATTCATTTATCGTTGTTGCAGGCAGTGTTATCTGTTCCGTTGTCTTTAATGGTCTGCTGGCCTATGGACTAGCTATTGTAAAGCCAAAGGGCCATAAAGTAATATTCGGTTTGGTTATGTGGGGATTGTTAATACCTCCAACGGCCAGCATAGTTTCATTAGTCGTTAACATTAGTTTGGTTGGCCTAAAAGGTTCCTTTATACCGTTATGGCTAATCGCAGGAGCCAATGCATTCTATGTAGTATTATTTAAGCAGTTTTTTGAAAGACTTCCGAAAGAATTACTGGAAGCAGCAAGATTGGATGGATGCGGAGTGTTACAGACATTTTCCAAAATCGTTTTACCACTTTCAAAGTCAATTGTAATGGTTATTTCTATTTTTACAATCAATGCAGCATGGTCGGACTTCCTTTTGCCCTATATGGTGTTAAATGGTACCGCATTAAGGACAGTTATGGTCCGTTTATTCGAATTCCGTACTTCTGCTACAACTAGTGTTGAAGTGTTAAGGGCTGTGGCGTTCTCCCTCATACCCCCAATTATTTTATTCCTTATATTCCAAAAACAGATTACAGCGGGCAGTACAGCCGGTGCTTTAAAGGAGTAAACTATGGCTAAGATAGCAGATAAATATTATGTGACAGATCCTTGGAACATCATCGAGGAAGGCTTCAACCCTGCGTATTCGCAAGTATCGGAATCTATATTCAGCTTAGGCAATGAGTTTATGGGTGTCCGTGGATATTTTGAAGAGGGTTACCAAGGGGATAGCCTCCTCGGCAGTTATTTCAATGGAATCTATGAATCGGCGAAAACCGAAGGCTCCACCTATAAAGGAATTATTGATAAAACGGAATTCATGGTAAATTCCGTGGATTGGCTTTATCTCCGCATTCAAATTGGAGAAGAGACAGTTCAGATAGATCAAACGAATATCAAAGAGTTTAGCCGTGTTCTCAATTTAAAAACCGGGGTTCTTACCCGCTCCTTTGTCTACGTATTAAAGGATGGAAGAGAATTGCAACTGGAATTTGAGCGTTTCTTATCTATGAAGGATGCCCATCAGGCAGGTCAAAGAATTACTATGACTCCGCTTAATTTCTCCGGCGAGATACAGATAACCACCGGTTTAGACTTTACTCCAATCCATCAAATGGTCAGTAAAAATTTGTGGAATTGTATAGAAAAATATACAGCAGAAAAATACTGCAGTATTCTGGCTAATACGATAAATACAGAGCAGTCTGTATATTCCTTTTGCCGCTATACGGTGGATGCTGCATCTGAAAGGGATATTGTTGAAGACAAAAGAGTCTTAAAGCAGTTTTCCTTACAATTAAGTCAGGGATTAAAAAAGACAATCACAAAAGTTGTAATGAATATAGCCAGAAAGAGCAATACTGCACAGGAAACCATGAGATTTAACGTTAAATGTGAGGAAGCAGTTGTTACGATTAAAAACCTAGACTATGACACCATGAAGGAAGAGAATAAAGTATGGTGGGAACTGATGTGGAACGCTTCCGATATTATTATCGATGGAGATGAGCTGAACCAACAAGGTGTCAGATACTGTATCTTTCAGATGCATCAGACTTATCACGGTGCTGACAGCGGAACGATTATTGGTGCAAAAGGATTGACTGGTGAAGCCTACAGCGGAAATACCTTTTGGGATACTGAGACATACTGCCTTCCGTTTTATATTTTCAATAACGTGGAAGCTGCAAAGCATTTACTTGATTTCAGATACCTGACTTTACAGGAAGCAAAGGATCGTGCAAAAGCGTTAGATTGCCAAGGAGCATTTTACCCCATCGCAACCATCAGTGGCAGGGAATGCTGTAGCTTATGGCAGCATGCAAGCATACAGCTTCAGGCTTCAACCGCCGTTGCGTATGGTATCAGACATTACGAAAAGGTAACTAAGGATCATGCCTTTATATTTACAACAGGCCTACCAATTTTAATTGAAGTAAGTAGGATGCTGGCGTCCAGAGGTTCCTGGAATGCTGACCATAGCCGTTATGGATATTACGGAGTTATGGGTCCTGATGAATTCCAAATGATGGTAAATAATAACTGCTATACCAATTACATGGGTAAGGTAACCTTTGAATATACGGTTGATGTTATCAAGAGGCTCAAGGAATCTGATCCTACTGCATATGAAGAGATAGCAAAACAGCATGGACTCACAACGAATGAATATGTAGAGTGGTCTTGCCTTGCAGAACATATGAATATTCCATATGATGTTACTACGATGCTATTTGAGCAGCACGAGGGTTATTTCAGTCTACCACATATTGACGTAGATTTAATCCCAATTGAGGATTTTCCTCTATATCATCACTGGAGCTATGACAGAATTTATCGTAACGATATGATCAAGCAGCCGGACGTTCTGATGATGATGTTGTTGTATAACGGAAGTTTTACGGAAGAACAGCTGAAGAAAAACTATGAGTTTTATGAGCCGAGATGTATTCATGAAAGTTCATTATCACCTTCCGTGCATTCCATTCTTGCAGCACAGCTGAAGAAGCATGAGGAAGCATATAAATTCTTTGGGTTTGCAACAAGAATGGATCTGGATAATTACAACCGGAATACGTCAGAAGGATTGCATACTACCTCGATCGCAGCAGCATGGATGAATATAGTTTATGGATTTGGCGGTATGCGCTCAGATAAAGAGTACTTAAGCTTCGCGCCTTCCATTCCGCGTGACTGGAACGGATATTCCTTCCGCATTCATTACAACAATGATGTCATTGAGGTTGAAATTAATAAGGAGTATGCCACATTCCATACTGTTAACGGTTTAGAGATTACTGCCTTCCTATATGGTAAGCAGTATACCCTTAAGAGTGAGAAGACATTAATCAATATTCCTGATGAGTGGAAAAATTAATCAGTACTAAATTATAGTCTAAATGATTTAACAAAAAGCACGTCAACGTGCTTTTTGTGTAGTAATAAATTTTTTAAGTGAAGGACAACATGGAGGATTGATATGAGCAACTGGAGGATTAAGGAAGAGGGCTTTGACCAGGAGCGAAGTTCTAAGGTCGGGAATAAATTTCTGATTGGCAACGGATATCTTGGAATCAGGGGAACGCTTCAGGAGTTTGAAAGAGAACAATATCCCGCAATTAACCTTGCAGGAATCTATGATAGGGTTGGAGATGCCTGGCGGGAACCGTTGAATGCACCTAACGGCCTTTATACTTATCTTGAATTCGAGGGTAGCTCTTATCGCCTTCCTGAAAAGGAAGCTAGTGAGCATCAGATTGAATTGGATTACAGACATGGTATTTTTAGCCGCAACACGAGCTGGAATACACCAAAGGGAACCATTAACATTCAAGCAGAAAGGTTTGCTTCCCTTGATGAGAAACATCTGATTGTAATGAAATATACTATCAATACGGAGTGTGATGGAGAGGTCACTCTAATCACAGGTATTGATGGTGACGTATGGGATATCAATGGTCCTCACTATGATGAGATTGAGTTTTCCGAATACAATCAAAACATACAAGCAGCAGGATTAACTCATGAATGCAAGGATCAGGTGTATGTCAGTGAAGCTTATGATATTGATTTCACAGCAAAGGTGCAGGTTCTACAAAAGGACAGGAAGTTGCTAAGATGCCTAACATTCCGTGCTGAAACCGGAGGTAAATATACTTTATACAAATGGGTCAGTGTCTATACCAGTAAGGACGGGAAAGCTGCGAAAGAAGATGCTAATATGGCAGTGATGAAAGCGAAGCTTGCCGGTTATCCCATACTTCTTCAGGCACATAAGGCGGAGTGGGAGAGAAAATGGGCAGTATCTGAAGTGATCATAGAAGGTGATGCAGAGGCTATGGAGGCTCTGAATTATTCTACTTATCATTTACATTGCATTGCTCCGAGACATACGGAACATTTATCAATTGCGGCCAGAGGATTATCAGGTCAGACCTACAAGGGAGCGGTGTTCTGGGATACGGAAATGTTCATGCTCGATTTCTTCCTTTTCACCGAGCCAGCAGTAGCAAAAACGCTATTAAAATACCGCATCGATACGTTAGAGGGTGCAAAAAAGAAAGCAAAAAATTATGGATATCAAGGTGCCTTCTATGCTTGGGAAAGCCAGGAGGGCGGTTATGACGCCTGCTCTGATTATAATGTCACCGATGTGTTTACCGGTAGACAAATGAGGACCTATTTTAAAGATAAACAGATACATATATCCTCAGCAGTAGCTTATGGAATAATGAGATATGTTGATTATACAGGTAGTTATGATCTGCTACGTGAAGGCGGAGCAGAAGTTATACTCGAATGCGCAAGATTTTATTATGACTTGTTGATTAAGAGGGTGAACGGTAACTATTATGAGCTTCATGATGTGATCGGCCCTGACGAATATCATGAGAGGGTAAATAATAATGCTTATACGAACCGGATGGCCAAGTATACCTTTGAAAGTGCGATACGGCTATTGGAGCAGCTTCAAGAGATAGGGGAGATAACAAAAAAACGTCTGTTACAGACGTATCATTTAGAAGTGTTATTACAAAATTTTAAAGATGCTTCTGAACGAATTTATCTACCTCAAGCTGACCCAGACACGGGAATCATCGAACAATTTGATGGCTACGGAGATCTAGAGGAAGTATCAATTGAAGAGGTCAGAAGCCGCCTCCTCCATGAGAAAGAATATTGGGGTGGTGCCTATGGTGTTGCCAGCCATACAAAGGTAATTAAACAGGCAGATGTTGTTACAATGCTTAATTTGTTTTCCAGTGAATATGAGGAAGAAGTTCTTCTTAAAAACTGGGAGTACTATGAACCACGTACGGAACATGGTTCCTCCCTCAGTGCTTGTATGTATTCGATGTTAGCCTGCAAATGTCATATGCCGGATAAAGCCTATCCTTTCTTTATGAAGTCTGCATTATCGGATATCACTCAGAAGGGAAAGGAATGGGCCGGACTAATATATATTGGCGGTACGCACCCTGCGTCCTCCGGAGGTGCTTATATGACAGCCATTGAAGGATTTGCGGGTATTCATCAGGTGAATAATGAATTAAAGGCAGTACCTAATCTACCTTCAAAGTGGGAAAAAATGCTCTTTAAGATCGTGTATCGTCATACGCTGTATCAAGTGAAGGTTACAAAGGCAGAAGCAGAGATTACAAAAATAGGAACTTATGAAGACTAAACATTGTCGTGAATAAATAAAAAGGCTGTTGTAGTAAACTCATAACAGCCTGTTTCACTAATTTAGATTTCGTACACTGTTTCTTTCCACAAGGGTGATTGGAAGTATTACTTCCTTCTGTTGCAGAGGATTTTTCTCCAGAAGATCAATCATGAAATTAACAGCCAATTTACCTTTGTAAGGAGCATCCTGATGAATGGTTGTAAGCGTAGGTGAGGTTAAGCGGCAAAGGTTAATATCATCGAAGCCGATGACTGAGATATCGTCAGGTACTTTCTTGCCGGATTGCTGGATACCAGCCATGATACCTGCAGCAAGAATATCAGCTGTGGCAAATACCGCAGTGATATCATTTCTCTCAGAAAGCTTGATGCCAAGTGAAACCGTTGTCTCTGTATCCAACTCCTGCTCGAATACAAGCTCAGGTTTGAAGGTGATAGAAGCTTCCGAAAGCGCTTGTTTATATCCAAGAAAACGTTCGGATACAACTCCTCGGTTCTTGATGGTCGGTGACGCAAAGGCAATATCACGGTGACCCTTTTCAATTAGGTATCTGGTTGCACTATATCCTCCCTTGAAATCCTCAAGACCGATATTACACATAGGTGAAGGTGGTACATAACTGTCAATTAAGACGATTGGAATATTCAGACCGTTCAATGCTTCATAGAACTCATCCTGGAATACACCGGTAAAGAACAGACCGTCCAGATTCCAATTACGTAGGAAAGCTACCAGATCGGCGGTTGTTTCAACTGCACGAAGCATTAGGTAATAGCCATTTTCGCGTAAGGTTTTTTCTATGGAACCGATAAATGCAGAGTGGAAGGGATCTTCTATAATGGTTTCTCTTGTATTTATTTTTAAATGACTAATCATTCCGATCACTTTTGAGGAACTGGAAACTAAGGAGCGTGCAGACATATTAGGGACATAACCTAATTCCACGATTGCTTCATTAATGCGTTCAATGGTCTCAGCAGAAACCCGGCCGGTTCTTCCATGTATGACATTAGATACTGTGGTAGCACTAACACCGATAGCATTAGCAATATCTTTTATAGTTGACATTTATACGTTCCTTTCTTATAGGTTTAATGTTAAACTTCCTTCAAATAGTCTATCATATAGCATAAAGTTTGTACAGATGGAAGTTAAGAGAAGTACTATCGTAGGCAATAGTAATGATTTGTAATAAAACAATCGATTTTTTTAAACAAAGGAGTGGATGATTTGATAAAAGGAGTAATTTTTGATCTTGATGGTGTCCTTGTTTCCACCGATGAACTTCATTTTAGAGCGTGGAAGAGACTGGCTGAGGAGATTGGAATAACCAACTTTACCAAGGAGGATAACGCGAGACAGAAGGGTGTCAGCCGTATGGAGTCCTTGGAGGTAGTTCTTGAGAAGGGAAATAGAACATATACCGATGCAGAGAAGTTAGAACTTGCTGATAGGAAGAACGGGTTTTATGTAGATTATCTCCAAGAACTTGATAAAGGAGCTGTTCTGAAGGATGTAATTCAGACACTGACAGATTTAAGAACTAACGGCATTAAAATCGGTGTCGGTTCAGCAAGTAAGAATACACCTTTGATTCTTCAAAAAACCGAACTAGAGGCTTATATTGACCAGGTCAGCTGCGGACTTGATACTAAGAAATCAAAGCCTGATCCGGAGGTATTCCTGATTGCAGCCACGAAATTAAATCTGCCCAATGATGAATGTCTAGTGGTAGAGGACTCGGCTGCAGGCATCGCCGCAGCGAAGGCAGCAAAGATGAAATCCTTAGGAATAGGTCCGGAATATAAGCTTCTTGGTGCAGATTATGAATCATTAACACTTCAAAGTGAAGTGGAGTGGAATTTTATTTTACAAAACTAGGATGGGAGGTAATGTTTTATGAAGAAGAAGAACCTTGGTCTAGCAATTGCAGAATGGATTATCTTTCTTGCGTTGGGTGGTGTACTGGCGTGGCTGGCATTTGGCACTAAGGAGCGGATGCAAGAGGTTAGTGCGATGATTGACATGGGTGAATCTAAGTTGGTGCTTTATGAGGGACCGAAATCCTTAAAGGACGCAACGGATGAGGATCTGAAAACCGTAAATGAAAGTCAGAGGGATTTTTCCTTAATGCACTGTACTGACACTTTAGTTTCCGTTAACGGGTATGACTGTTATGTCTATGATACGAATGTGAATCACAACCGTGTATGGTTTAGTGATTATATGCCGTCTCAGTCAAGAACACCAATTACTTATTTTGATTTTGAAGGGATTGCAGATATTACGGTATCCGTGCCGAATATTGATCTGGAAACAGTAAAAATCAGTCCTTTAAGCTATGGCATAGAGCCGGTGATTGATACAACAAACCATACCGTATCCTTCACGATTGCAAAGCCTGATAATTATTCCTTAGTGTTCAATGATTCACCTTCCCGTGCTTTACATATTTTTGCTAATCCATTGGAAGTAAATCCTCCCCAGGAGGGTGATGAAAATGTTGTCTATATCGGACCTGGTGAATGGACGATAGATTCCATCATGCTGGAAGATAATCAGACGCTTTATCTAGCCGGCGGTGCAGTAGTTCATGGTGTAGTTCAATCAAATTACTGTTCCAACATCAAGGTAATGGGTAGAGGGATTGTTGATGGTTCCACCTTTGAGGGATGGCATGCTAAAACAGCAATGGTACCTTTGAAGTTTGATTTCTGCGATAAGGTAGAGATTAACGACATTATCGTGGTGAATCCGAATGCTTGGGTGTGCTCCGCTAGTACCTCGACGAACGGTGTGATCGACGGAATCAGAATCATTTCCTCCAGACCGAATGGTGATGGTATCACCCTTCAGTCCTGCCAGAATTATCTGGTACAGAACTGCTTCGTTAGAAGTTGGGATGACTCACTGGTTGTTAAAAACTATACCGGAGATTCCAAAGACATCACATTTAAAAATAACCAGCTTTGGACAGATCTTGCTCAATCCATGGAAGTCGGCTATGAAACCAATAAAGGTAAGAAAGAGAATGCAGTCATTACAGGAATTGATTTTGAAAATATAACAGTATTAAATAACTTCCACAAGCCGGTAATCTCGGTACATAATGCTGACGATGCAACTATTTCGGATGTTACCTTTAAGAACATCATCGTCGAGAATGCTCAGATGGGTGCTGGAGATGGTGATGAAATTCCTTACCTGATTGATTTTAATATCGCTCAGAGTACTAACTGGTCATCAACGAAGGAAAGAGGTCAGATTAGAAATGTATTAATTGACGGTGTAACAGTGCTTTCCGGTAAATTTAGTACTTCTAGAATCCATGGCTTTGACGAGACTCATACCGTGGAGGATATTACAATTAAAAATCTAAACATTCTCGGAGAGAAAATCACCAGCTTCGAGCAGGGTAAGTTTGAGATTGATGAAGCATCAACGAAGAATTTGGTTATCGAATAAAGAAGAATCTTTTTCATGCCGATACGGCTGCTTCTTTCATCAGATTAATGGCGCAAAACGCCATAGTGGAGGTATATATGAAAATAGTCAGAAGAATATTAATCGTTTTGTTAGTGGTTGCAATTTGCGTTTTATATTGGTATAAGCAGAATAAAATTATAGAGCCACCACAGGATATACCGGCTTCTAATGTTACAGTTGTAGAAGCAAGGGATCAGACTACAGCGGAGGAGCATCCTGATTTCATTGTGGAGGGGTATGTGCAAGTTCTTCCGGAAGGAACGAATGTAGCTCTTGATAAGAAGGCAGAATGCAGTAGTTATACTCAGGTTTATAATGCACCGAAAGCCGTGGACGGAGATTCCGAAGGTGCATCTTATTGGGAAGGCAAGCCCGAATACCCGAATACCCTTACCGTTGATTTAGAAAATCCCACAAAAATCAATGCGATTCGTTTGACCGTGAATCCTCTGGCATTGTGGTCAAAACGTACTCAGATTATTGCGGTCAACATCAGTTCTGACGGAGAGAATTATACTGAACTGGTAGGAACAAAGGATTATACCTTTGATCCTGATTTCGGTAATGAGGTCAAAATCACCTTTGATGAGACAGAAGCAAGATTTGTGCAGTTAGTTATAACAGATAATACAGGAGCAGGCGGTGGACAGATAGCTGAATTTGAGGTATACAGTCTCCAGTAATGATAGGATGATAATTATATTTCATGAGAACATTTTGGATAAAGAGACTGCAATCTTGGATAAATTCCAAGAGTAAAGTGGAGGTGCGGTACAAATGAAAAAACGGATTAAGTTTGGATCCTTCTTACAGAAGTTGAAGATGAATATTCACAGCATCCGACTGAAATTGATTTTAGTCTTTCTGATACCCATCGCCTTCCTGATCTTTTTAGGAATCATTAGCTATCGCTTAGCGGCTACCGGCCTGGTAGATAATTATGAGACCAATGGCAGGGTAAGTCTAGATATGATGGGTGAGTATTATGAGCTGGGACTTGATAATATATCAAATAAAGCAATCCAGCTAGTAACCGACGATACAATTCAAAAATACTACTCACAATTCTATTCTTCGAACCCAACGGAAGAAGCCAGTCGTAAGAGTGAAGTACAGAGGAAGATTCTTGCTATTGATGCGGCAGATGAATTCATCAGTGATATCTATGTCTTTGCAAATTACGGATATCCGGTGACATCAGCAGGTACGATGAATAAAGGATTTCATGAGGAATTCCTGACATCACAGGAAGCAGAGGCACTGACAGCTTCGGGTTGTTCAGAGCTTTGGATAGGCACACATCCTGCTATAGATGCAGCATTTCCGAAGAATTCTTCAAAGTATGGATTAACCTATTTGAAGAAGCTTAATAACTCCGGTTTTCAGCAAATCGGATATATCGTAATAGATATTGATGAAGCCTTTTTCTTAAATCTGCTGTCGAAAACCGATTTTGGTGAGAATAGTATTACCGGTTTTGTAACCAATGACGGTGTATCAGTACTGAACGGAGCATTTGATGAAGGCTTTGATATAACGGGAGAAGCCTATTATCAGAAGGCTTTAGCAGGAGAGAAAGAACTCTCCTCAGAATATGTAAGTTTTCAGAAGGAGACCTATTTATTTATCTACTCTAAGCTTACAATAGGAAATTCCATGGTATTTGCGCTGATCCCTGAGACTAAGGTAATCAGTCAGGCGGAGAATGTTAAGATAATTACAATTATTGTTGTAATTATAACCTCTATCATAGCTTTAGTTGTGGGAATACTCATATCCAACGGAATAGGATCTACGATACGCAAAACGAATCAGGTATTATCCGTTGTTGCCACCGGAAATCTGAAGGTGTGTGCCGAAGTTCATCGAAAGGATGAATTCCTGATACTTGGGAATAGTATCAACCACATGCTAGGCAGTATGAAGGAATTGATTGAAAAAATGTTCCAGGTAAGCAGCAATACAGCGGTATCTGCACAGGAAATCGCTATTGCATCCGAGACACTGCTAGTTACCTCTAAAAACATTACCAATTCTGTCAGTGATATCGAACAAGGAGTGCAGCAGCAGGCAGGCGATGCAGAAAACTGCCTTGCGCGAATGTTTGAACTTGCAAACCAGATAGCCGTAGTACAGGACAGTACACAAGAAATAGAGAGAATTGCAGATAATACAAAACTGAGTGTTGATAATGGATTAAGCTCCATTCATGATCTAAGTGATAAGCATTCTGCAACTACAGCAATTACGAAGTCCGTAATTACCGATATTGAACAACTAGAACAGGAATCAAAGTCTATTATTGACATCATAAAGACCATGGATGAGATATCAGAGCAAACGAATCTCTTATCTCTGAATGCTATGATTGAGGCAGCAAGAGCCGGAGAGCACGGAAGAGGCTTTGCTGTTGTAGCGGATGAGATCAGAAAGCTTGCTGAGAAATCTCAGAACGAAGCACAGAATATTAAGATGATCATTCAAAACATCCAGAATAGAACCAGAGCTACCGTAAGTACAGCAAGAAAGGCAGAAGATATCGTTGCTTCTCAGGAAGAAACCTTAAGGAGAACTACCCTCAACTTTGATGAAGTAAACAGCCATGTGATGAAGCTTACGGATCATTTGAACAAGATATCGCTAGGTATTGAATCTATGGGACAGGCGAAGGAAGATACCTTATCCGCTATTGAGAACATATCTTCAACCTTGGAAGAGACGGTAGCAGCTTCCACCGAGGTAAGTACAACGGCAGAAAACCAACAATCCTTTGTTGAGCAGCTGGGTAGAGCCGCTATGCAGCTTGGTAATGATGCTAGGAATTTAAAAGAGACCGTCAGTATTTTTCAGATATAACACACGTATTAGTCCCTCCTATTTTGTAAAACAGAGAACAGCTATCGCTAAACTCGTGAAATTAATTCAAATGAGTTTAATGATAGCTGTTTTTTGTATTGCAATTTTATCTCAGGTATAATATAATAACAGTAATTATTACTATTTGCTATTTATTGGATTTGACAGCCACGACTGGCAAAAGGAGGGTTCTATGGAACAAGTTATTAGAGAATTTAAAGTGTTCTTTGATGAGGAAGATAAGGAACAGGCAGTAAAATACATAGTAGAAAAGCTACTCACAAAAGAGGTAGATGTATTAGATTTATATAGTAATATATTAACTCCGCTACTTAACAGTATGACCTGTAAACTGGAGGATAAAAGGATCTGTATCTGGAAAGAACACGTAAAGACAGCAATGGTAAGAACAATTGTAGAGTGTTGTTATCCTTTTGTAATTGAAAAACGTGATGCATTAAAGTTACCAAAGAAGGGTGTCGTAGCAGTACTTTGCCCACCGGAAGAATACCATGACCTAGGAGCAAGAATGGTTGCTGACTTCTTTACGATCAGCGGTTATGAAGCAATTTTTGTTGGTAGCAGCACCCCGTATAAGGATTTTTACAATGCAATCCATGTGATCAAACCGGAAGTAGTAGCTATCAGTGTAAGTAATTATTATAATCTGGTATCCGCTAAAAGAATGATTGAAGAGATCAAAAAAGCTTTGGATTATCCATTGAAGATAGTGGTTGGAGGATACGCCTTTCATGATGATGAAGCTAATAAGGTGAAAACCGTCGGTGCAGATTATTATGCTAAAACCTACAATGATATTCTTGAATTGGGAAGAAGAGAGGTGGGTTTATGAAACTGGGTTTTCGAATCGCTACAAGGTTTTTGAAATCTAACAAAGGGCAGACCTTTTTGATTGTATTAGGAATAGCAATTGGTGTATCGGTTCAGATTTTTATTGGATCATTGATCCAGGGCTTACAAAAAAGCCTGGTGGAAAAAACCATCGGTAACTCCTCTCAGATAACCGTTACTTCAGAAAATGATGATGGTAAGATAACAGACTATGGACAGTTAGTTGATGTTATCAGAGCAACAGATGAGAATGTATCGGCTGTATCAGTAGCGTTGGATCATGCAGCATTTCTCGAGTATGAGGGTAATTCACAATCCTTATTAGTCAGAGGCTTTGAACTTGATCGAGCCAACGAAATCTATCAAATATTCGATAGAATTGAAGAAGGAACTTATCCAAAGAATGAAAATGAGATAATCTTAGGGATTAATCTAAAAGAAGAATATGGGTTTGAGCTAAATGATATGGTAGTCATCACAACAACCAAACAGAAGGTAGTAGATTGTAAAATCGTCGGCTTCTTTGATTTGAAGGTGTCCAGTTTAAATTCCAGCTGGGGTATCACTACGTTAGCTACAGCGCAAAGCATATTTGAAACTGAGGATGTAGTAACATCCATCGAGATTCAAGTGAAGGAATCGGTGGTATTTACGGCAGATGAGATCGCATTAAAAGTAAAAGCAGCTCTCAATCAGGATGACCTGAAGGTGGTTAATTGGAAGGGACAGAATGAATCTCTGCTAAGTGGTCTTCAGGGGCAGAGCATCTCCAGTTACATGATACAGGTATTCGTTATGATATCTGTTCTTCTTGGTATTGCCAGTGTTCTGGCGATTACCGTAATACAGAAATCAAAGCAGATCGGAATCTTGAAGGCAATGGGTATCCGGAATGCATCGACGAGCTATATCTTCTTGTTCCAAGGCTTAATCCTAGGCTTCTTCGGAGCAATTCTTGGAATATTATTAGGTCTTGGCTTATCTGTAGCATTTACAAAGTTCGCGTTGAACCCGGATGGAACACCGGTCATCGAATTATACATAAGCTACTCCTTTATTGCCCTTTCCGGATTGATTGCAGTAATAGCCTCCGTATTGGCTTCCTTATTCCCGGCAATCCGATCCTCAAGGCTTAACCCGATTGATATCATTCGTAATAATTAGGAGGAGAAGCATATGAGTAAAATACTCGAATTAAGAAATGTAAATAAAATATATGGAACTGAGATTAAGAATCAGGTACTCTATGATATCAATTTATCCTTTGACGAGGGATCCTTTAACTCCATTATCGGACAGTCCGGTAGTGGTAAGAGTACTTTGCTAAATATCATAGGAACACTGGATAAAGCTACTTCCGGGGATGTATTAATTGGAGGTACTAACATAAAAGAGATGTCTGCAAATCAGTTAGCGGATTACCGGAATAAAACCATCGGTTTTGTATTTCAGTTTCACTACCTGTTGCCTGAATTCACCGCCCTTGAGAATGTATTGATGCCATACCGTATTAAAAATGGTAAGGTTACCAAGGAGATCGTTAAGAAAGCGGAGGAGACCTTGAAGCTGGTAGGCTTGGAAAAAGTGATGAATAACTTAGCAACCAAGATGTCAGGTGGGCAGCAGCAGAGAACAGCCATAGCAAGAGCTTTAATCAATGATCCGAAGATCATCCTTGCCGATGAGCCTACCGGTAATTTGGATTCAGATTCCACAGAAAACATCTATGATCTGCTACGTAGTATTAACGAAGAATTTAGAACAACCTTTGTTATTATTACTCATGATAGGAGAATCGCTGAAAAGGCAGATAGAATCGTAGAGATTAAGGACGGAAGGATTAACCTTGATATCCGGAAATGAAATTAAAAGTGAATGAGTTTTATAATCTTAAGGTAACGGAAAAGCACAAGGTTTTTGAACCTTGTGCTTTTATAAACAATAGTAACATTTTAATTTGAACATATATTATCTCAAATCTTTAAGGATATTAAGTATTTGATTTTCCCTTTCTTTAAAGCGGTTTTCTCTATAATCGAAATCTTCATCCTCAACGACATAAAAGGTTTGATATGGGAAATCCTCGTAGCTGAAGGACCCTTCTCCGGTATAATACTTTATACCGTCAATCAAAATAACGTGTCCATTCCATATGTTAAATCCAAGAAATTCGCAAAGTTTTCCTTGTTCTCTTAAACATCTTATAGCACCGACTAACAAATCATCATAGGGATTTAAAATATTACACTTTAAATACTTTTCAGGTACCAAAACCTCTAATATGTCTTTATGTATCATTATAATAATCCTTCCTTTCATCGAAGCCTGCAACCTTTGACAACAGAGACAACTTATGGCTGACGATAGTTCATACTATATTACCTTTATTATACAGAAACAGGTATGAAAAATCTACTATAATTTACCTGTAATTACCAAATTTAAAAAGAGATATAACAATATATCAGATATAACAATATATCAGATATAACAATATAACAGATATTACAATATAACAGGCATAACAATCTTTAACTAACCTTAGCTAACTACGAAAGAAGGGACCTCAGATACAGCATGATAAGCTGCATCTGCAGGTCCCTTTGCAATTCCTATTTTTGTTTGATAGCATCCAGCTTTTTCAGTTCATCCTTAGCTAACTGACTGTCTGGGAATAGGGTTAAAGCTTTGATGTAGTATTCCTTCGCCTTATTCTTATCCCCGGCTTGTCCATGGCAGAAAGCTATATTAAGTAAAGCTGTTTCAAGATAGGAAATCTGGCTGGAAAGCATGGTTACATAACGATAAGTATCAATCCATCGAAATTTAATTAGGAAATCATAGCTTTTTTGAAATTCATCGGCGGATTTCATATAGTCAGAATGTTTGTAGTAGCGCATTCCGTTCATATGATGATTTAATGCTATAAGTCTTAAGGCAACAGCTAAGACAAGATAGGTAACTGCTGCATAAAGCATGGACTTCTCCACGCCAAAATAATTATAAATGAACATCATTGCTATGATCACAAACACTTGGAGCAGGTAGATTTTAAATGGCTGTTTTAACATTATATTTGAAGTTGGCATAGTAGCCCTCCTATATTGATTTCTCCTATGTATTGTAATACATGTCTTAAGGAATGTACATTAAAATGTTTACAAATTAGAGATCCGGTAACAACTTTTGGATTATGTCGATTCTATATAAGATGAGGACAATAAACCAGTGGTTTTATTCGATCAATGATATTGATTTTTATAGATAACTTAAAAATGTATGATTTTGAATCTTAAGGTTAATAATAAATAAGTGTATGAATCCGGGATGAAAAAAAGTTATATTCGACTCCTTAACAGTACTTCATATGAATGCTTATTCTAGTGTTGCTATTAATACAAATTAGTGCCTGTGACCCAAAATAAGCAGGCTTTGAGGAAAGGCGTGGTTGATAATATGGAGAAGTTTAAATTCGGAATAGATATCGGGTCGACCACTGTAAAACTGGCTGCCCTCGATGATGACAATAAATTGGTTTATAGTGAATATAAGAGACATTTTTCTGACATTAAGAGCACAGTAATCGAACTGATTAAGGATTGTTATAACGCCTTAGGAGATGTCTCCTTGAGGTTAAGTATTACCGGATCAGGTGGAATATCAATATCAAAATGGCTGAACATCAATTTTGTACAAGAAGTAATTGCATGTCAGAAGGCAGTAGAAATCTTTATTCCGCAGACGGATGTTGTAATCGAACTAGGAGGAGAGGATGCTAAGATAACCTATTTCCGAGGTGGGATGGAACAACGGATGAATGGAAGCTGTGCCGGTGGAACAGGGGCATTCATCGACCAGATGGCGGTACTGCTGGACACTGATGCAGCTGGTCTGAATGAATATGCGAAGGGGCAACAGGTGATTTATCCGATTGCCTCCCGTTGTGGAGTATTTGCGAAGACGGATGTTCAACCTTTAATTAATGATGGTGCCAGAAAGGAAGATATCGCTGCATCCATCCTCCAGGCGGTTGCCAATCAGACCATCGGTGGTTTGGCCTGTGGGAAGCCAATTCGTGGCAGAGTTGCTTTCCTTGGAGGGCCGCTCTATTATCTTTCTGAACTGCGCAAGCGTTTTTGTATAAGTCTTCAGCTTAATAAGGAGAATGCTATAGCGCCGGAGAATTCCCAGCTGTTTGCAGCCATCGGTGCTGCATTATCCTCAGGTAAAGAAAAGTCAATTAAATTAGCAGAACTGGTGAAGCAGGTGGAACATATATCGGACTGTAAGGAGGATGAAGTCAAACGGCTGACAGCATTATTTGCATCGGAGGAGGAATTTCAACAGTTTAAAGAGCGCCATGCGCAGGCTAGAATTACCAGAGGCGAGTTGACTACTTATCAGGGGAAGGCATATTTGGGCATTGATGCGGGCTCAACAACGACTAAGGTGGCACTGATTGGTGAGAGAGGAGAATTACTTTATTCCCACTATTGTAACAATGAAGGGGAACCTTTAGTGAAACTGATTAAGGTCATGAAGGAATTATATGACCTGCTGCCGTCCGGTGCCATATTATGCAAATGCACTGTAACCGGCTATGGAGAAGCTTTAATGAAAGCAGCCCTACATGCAGATATCGGTGAGATAGAAACCATAGCTCATTATAAAGCGGCCGAACATTTTCTTCCCGGAGTAGATTTTATTTTGGATATCGGAGGACAGGATATGAAATGTCTTCGGATTAAGAACGGAGCGATCGACAGTATCCTTTTGAATGAAGCTTGTTCCTCAGGCTGCGGTTCATTTCTGGAGGGTTTTGCAAAATCATTGAAATTATCTATCGATGATTTCGCAGCGAAAGCACTTTTTGCTAAGGCCCCCATGGATCTTGGGACAAAATGTACTGTCTTCATGAACTCAAAAGTGAAGCAGGCGCAGAAGGAAGGAGCAGAAATTGGGGATCTATCCGCAGGTTTATCTTATTCCGTCATAAAGAATGCATTGTTCAAGGTAATCAAACTCAGAGATGTTAAGGAGCTGGGAACAAAAATCATTGTTCAGGGTGGTACTTTCTATAATGATGCGGTCCTACGCTGCTTTGAACTGATCTCCGACAGAGAAGCAGTAAGGCCGGAGATTGCAGGTCTTATGGGTGCTTATGGCGCTGCTCTCATATCTAAGGAACGTTATAAGGAAGGTGAGATAACCACCTTACTTTCCAAGGATACTTTGGAGGGCTTCACGATAGGTGCTTCCAACCGGCGATGTGGTGGATGTGGTAACCAATGCCTGCTTACCGTCAATCGATTCTCCAATGGTGAAACCTTTATTGCAGGAAACCGTTGTGAACGGGGGCTTGGAATAGAAAAATGCACAAAGGAAAAGCTACCCAATCTATATCTGTATAAATATCAAAGAACCTTTGAGTATTCACCCTTATCAATAGAAAAGGCGAAAAGAGGATGTATCGGGCTTCCCAGAGTAATGAATATGTATGAAAATTATCCCTTCTGGTTCACATTACTCACTGCCCTTGGCTTCCGAGTCATATTGTCTTCACCCTCCGGTAAGAAGTTATATGAGAAAGGTTTGGAGACCATCCCATCAGAATCCGCCTGTTATCCGGCAAAGCTTTGCCATGGACACATCATGGATTTAATAGAACAAGGGATAGCAACCATCTTCTATCCCTCCATCGTTTATGAGAAAAAGGAATTTGATGATGTCAACAACCATTATAACTGCCCCATAGTAATTTCCTACCCGGAGGTAATCCGTAATAATATTGATGCCTTGAAGAAATGCCAGATTAAATTCATCTCACCCTTTCTGTCACTGGATAATACGAAGGTTTTAATAAGGAGAATTACCGAAGAATTTAAGGATTACAGAGTTAGTGAAGAGGAAGTTAAGCATGCTGTCTGGCTCGCTTGTAAAGAACGAGAACAGTATAAAAAGGACATCAGGCGCAAAGGAGAAGAGGTCCTGGAATACCTGAAGGTGAACGGAAAGAAAGGGATTGTTCTCTGCGGAAAGCCTTATCATGTAGATCCGGAGATTAACCATGGGATAGCTGATTTAATTTTATCCTATGGTTTGGCGGTATTGACAGAGGACAGTATCTCCCACCTGAGCAGATTAAGACAAAGGCTCAGAGTCGTAGATCAGTGGGTCTATAATTCTAGACTATACCGTGCGGCTAGTCTGGTCTGTGAGGAACCGTGCCTTGATTTGATCCAGTTAAATTCCTTTGGCTGTGGTCTGGATGCAGTGACATCGGATCAGATTGCAGAATTACTTTCTTCCGGAGGGAAGATGTATACCATCTTAAAGATTGATGAAGGCAATAATCTAGGCGCGGCCAAGATCAGAATCCGCTCCCTGATTGCTGCGATGGAGGAGAGGGAGAAGCATTCTTATGAACCTATCCTAGAGGATACGCAGTACAATCAACCTGCTTTTACCAAGAAGATGAGACAGACCCATACCATATTGGCTCCGCAGATGGCACCGATGCACTTTGAGCTGGTACAGGAAGCAGCGAGAGCCTGTGGATATCAGATGGTGATGTTACCTGCATATGACAAGACAGCAATCGATGAAGGGTTAAAATATGTGAATAACGATGCCTGTTATCCGGCAATCCTTATGATTGGTCAGGTAGTGCAAGCTTTAAAATCCGGAATGTATGATCCCCAGAATACTGCAGTCATTATTACACAAAGTGGAGGGGGCTGCAGAGCAACGAATTACATTGCTTTTCTAAAGCTTGGTTTAAAACAGGCTGGTTTTATAAATGTTCCGATCATCTCCCTGAATACGGTCGGATTGGAAAAGCAGCCAGGCTTCAAACTGAGTTTAAATATGATTAGCCGTTGTATTATGGCTTTAATTTATGGAGATCTCTTCATGAGGGTCCTTTATCGGACGAGGCCATATGAACGTTTCCCTGGATCATCCCAATTATTGTACGAAAAATGGAACCAACGTGCAAAAGAGAATGTCAAACGCGGAGAAAGGGCAACATTTCGCCATAATATCAGTGGTATTATCAAATCCTTTGATAACCTTGAATTGAAAGAGGTAAGAAAGCCTAAAGTAGGGGTGGTTGGTGAGATACTGGTGAAATACCACCCGACGGCGAATAACGATATTATTACAATCTTAGAACAAGGAGGAGCTGAAGCAGTTGTACCTGATCTTATGGATTATTTCTTATATACTGCTTATAATTCACGCTTCCAATTCCGATATCTTGCCGGGAAGAAATTAGACATGCACCTGGGAGATATTGCAACGAACTATATGATGAGTTATCGGAATGTCCTGAAACGGGAGCTGGAAAGAAGCAGACGTTTTCCACCACCTACGTCCATCGAGGAATTAGCTCATATGGCGTCACCTATTCTTTCTCTAGGCAATCAGACCGGTGAAGGCTGGCTCGTTACTGCTGAAATGGTAGAATTCATCGAACAGGGAACGAACAATATTATCTGCGTGCAGCCCTTAGCCTGTCTTCCAAACCACGTGGCAGGAAAGGGAATGATTAAACCACTGAAGGAACGCTATCCCCAGGCAAATATCATGCCGATTGATTATGATCCCGGGATTTCTAGCGTTAATCAACTGAACCGTATAAAATTACTTCTTTCAGTTGCGATGAAGGAGCTATCATCGATAAAATAAGAATAATTAACTGGAAGAAAAAGTGAATTACATCTATCCATATGCTTGACAGTTTACTATAATAGTAACTGTAGAATATGTGGGTAGATGTAATTTTTTATACCTATTTTATGGATATAACGGATGGTTAACAATATAACTGAGGTTTAAGATTGGGATTGTTAAATTTTTAATTTAATTTTAATTTAATCCTAAGGAGATAAGCCTTTTTTACAAATACCACCAGCGTTAAAATGGGGTTAGCTTAATAGAAGATATGTCGTATGGAGGCATAAGGGAGGTTATAGAATGAAAAAGATAGCAACAATCATCATACTGTTCTGTTTTCTGTTTACATTACAAGGATGCAGGCAGGAAGCAAAAGGAGCTACAAGCAACGAAGCGGCAACAGATAATAATGAACTTAAGATCTTAAGTGAGAAACTGGCTATTCAGATGGCAAAGGGTAAATTTGACGATACCTATAAGGTGTGCTCCTTGACCATAAAACTTAAAATGACAAAGATCAGTTTACAGCAGGCCTGGAATAAGACGGTTGGCGGAATGGGCAAGTATATCGGTGTTCATGAGGTTACTCAGCAAGAGGTTAACAATTCTCAGATAGTTAATGTTGTCCTTCAGTATGAGTATAACGGCTTGAAGATTTCTTTTACTTATAATAAGGACGGTAAGATAGATGGACTATGGCTTAACTATTCTCCGATCGAAGAAGATCCGGTAAGCACAGATCTTTATAAAGAGATTAAAATATCCTTTGGTAAAGGCAAATATCCCGTAACAGGGATCTTAACACTTCCTAAGAAAGTTAAAAATCCACCGGTGGCTATTCTTGTACCTGGCTCTGGGAATCACGACGCGAATGAGACCGTGGGTGCCAATAAGCCTTTTCGGGATATTGCCTGGGGCTTAGCAGAACAGGGCATAGCATCTATCCGGTACAGTGAACGTGTATTTCTCTATCCAGAAATTGTAAAGAGTAATTTTACGATTGAAATGGATTCTTTAAATGATGCAGCCGATGCTATCAACTATGCTTACAAAAGTAAGCAGGTGGATCATGGTAACATATTTGTAATCGGCCATAGTTTGGGTGGTATGATGGCACCTAAGATAGCCTATGATCATCCGGAAGTAGCAGGTATTGTCTTGCTTGCTGGAAGTCCAAGAAGGCTTGAGGATATTATCTTCGATCAGGTGATGGATGCTTTGGAAAATACGAAAGGAATTACGGCAGCACAGACCAAAGTATCAATAACAACAACAAAAAATGCCATGAATACGATACAAAAATTGACTGAAGGAAGTTCTAAACTTATTCTGGGATACCCGGAAACCTATTGGTACAGTCTGAATCAGATTGATATAGCGGATATCTCAACAGAACTAAAAATTCCTATCTTTGTCGCTCAAGGCTCCGATGATTTTCAGGTATATGCTGATAAAGATTATACCATGTGGCAGGAGCTGCTTGGAGATAAGAAGAATGTGACCTTCGAGCTATATGATAACCTTAACCACTTATTCATGACATCCAACGGGAAAACGGATGTTACAGAGTATAATACGGCAGGTTCTGTGGAGCAGACCGTCCTAGATGATATCGTATCTTGGATAAAAAGTAATTAGTGTCAGAAACGCTGGTACCAGGGTCAAGAACCGGGAGTACAAAGCATTTGTTGATAGGAATATCAGTTGGGGAAAAGGGGGCTAAGTAATGAAGGTATGTAAGAAATGCGGTGCGATACAGGATAATAATCATATAAACTGCATCGATTGTGGTGAGCATCTTGGTTCACCATTGACCAAAGAGGATGAAGCGAAGGTTGATCAGGAGGTATCGAAGAGTATTACGAACTTATCTAATCGCACAGATTATTTTTATGTAAGGAAACGAGATAAAGTAATCGCTATACTACTTGCAATCGGGGCCTTGATTTTTATTATATTATTCATTCGTATCAAGGAAGATTATCGCCCGATTTTGTTGTCAGGAGTAGTGGCAATGGCCATTAGAGCGCTTGATATATGGTTTCCTTGGTTTTCATGGGAAATCGCTAAGATACATTATAGTTTTACAATAGCTAATTCGGATGATTTACAGCCCACGGAACTGTCTTTAATAATACGGCGATTGATTTCCTACGGTATGCTTATTGTTGGATATGCTGCGATTATTTACCTGATGATTTATTTGTATACGAAGTAGCGCTCATTTTACAATATACCACCTACTAACACTTTCTTATTTAGTAATAAATTATTGAGTTGCAGATTATTAAGTCGCAGATTATTAAGTCGCAGATTATTAAGTCGCAGATTATTAAGTCGCAGATTATTAAGTCGCAAATTATTAAGTCACAAATTATTAAGTTGAAATGCAGGGGGTAGAATTAATATGATTATTAGGAAAAAACTAATCACTGATATATCAGCAGAGCATATACGAAATGTAACTGAGACTTTAAAAGAGAATCATATTGCCTATGATCTAAGAACAAAAACTAATCGATCCTATGGGGGTCGTATCGCAGATACACAATTAGGAATACATTATGGTCAAAGCTCAAACAATGATGGGAATTATATGATTAGTATCGTTTATGTAAGGCCAAGAGATTACGAAAGGGCAAGAGGTCTTATAACGTAAGATATTGTTTATAAAATAAAACACGTTCAAGAATAATGATACGCATATCTACGATTACTAATGATTGACTGCACCTGAACAGAGTGTTAGAATGAAAAGTGCTTGAAAACGTTTTCAGCAGATGGTGTTTTCATCTGGGAAGTCGGAGGGTGCTGCTTTGAAGAAAGTACTTACATATTTAAAACCATATAGTGTCCGGATGCTATTCGGACTTATGATTAAAATTCTAGGAACCTTTATGGATCTGGGATTACCATGGGTATTGGCTTATATACTCGATGATGTAATTCTGCTTCAAAAGGTTTCTTTAATTTTGTGGTGGGGAGTAGCTATGATAGCTCTTTCCATAGGGGCCAGAACCTTTAATATCATTGCAAACCGAATGGCTGCAAGGGTTGCCCGTAATACCACAGAAAGTCTTCGACACGATTTATTTGAGAAAATCCTTAGTCTGTCGGGTACTCAGCTTGACTATTTTACCATACCTTCGTTAGAGTCTCGAATGACTTCTGATACCTATAACATACATAGTATGATTGGTATGATGCAACGGATCGGGGTCCGGGCACCCATCATTCTGATCGGTGGAATCATAATCACAAGTACCTTGGAACCGGTACTTACCATGGTGCTTGCCGGAGTGCTACCCTTTCTTGCTTTTGTGGTTTACCTGGTATCGAAGAAAGGCATTCCTTATTATGCAGAACTTCAGAAATCCGTAGATAAGATGGTTCGGGTAGTCCGTGAAAATATCACCGGAATCCGTATTATTAAAGCGTTATCGAAGACTCAATCGGAAAAGTTGCGTTTTTCTAGTGTTAACTCAGAGGTTGTTGATAAGGAGTTGAAAGCCGGCATCACCATGGCAATTACGAATCCCGTGATGAACTTTTTGTTTTATCTGGGACTTACCCTAGTAGTCGTTGTTGGGGCATTCCGTGTAAATGCCGGAGCTTCAGAACCTGGAAAGATTGTTGCATTTCTCTCTTATTTTACAATTATGTTGCATGCAGTCATGGCTATTACCAGAATCTTTGTAGTTTATTCAAAAGCCAGTGCTTCTGCAGGACGTATCACAGAAGTATTGGAAGTGGAGGAGGATCTGGCAGTAACTATTGAGACTGTTGATACTAAGAATGCTGATTATCATATTACCTTTAATCATGTAGGTTTTTCCTATACGAAAGAGCCTTGCATAGCTGATATGAATTTTACAATAAAGAAAGGCGGAAGCCTTGGAATTATCGGATCAACCGGATCAGGTAAGACCACCCTGGTTAACCTTCTGATGCGGTTTTATGATGTGAGTGAAGGTAGTATCCTGATTGATGGAAAGGATATCCGTAGGTTTGACAAGCAGGAGCTGCGGAGAAAGTTTGGTGTTGTCTTCCAGAACGATGTCTTATTTGCTGACAACGTATATGAGAATATCAGTTTAGGTAGGGAGCTATCCCTAGACAGAGTAACCGAGTCTGCTGAACATGCTCAGGCGGCTGCTTTTATCGAAGAGCTGGATCAGAAATTGGATTTCAAGCTGGCGATCAAGGGAAGCAACCTAAGCGGAGGTCAGAAACAAAGACTGCTGGTAGCCAGAGCACTGGCAGGAAAACCGGAGATATTAATATTAGATGACTCTTCAAGCGCTTTGGATTATAAGACGGATTCTCTTCTTCGTAAAGCAATTCGCGAGAATTATGAAGGGACAACCGCCATTGTAATTGCCCAGAGGATCAGTTCCGTCATGAAACTGGATCATATCCTGGTGCTGGAGGATGGACAGATGGCTGGTTATGGAAGTCATGAAGAACTTCTTGAAACCTGTGAGGTGTATCAGGAAATATTCCAGTCGCAGATGATGGCATAAGTATAAACTACCCATATGAACCCACAAAATTATAAAGAACAGGGCATTTGATTTATTAAAATCTATGTAGGATTTTATCGTGAAAGGAGAAACTATGGCGTCCAGTACAGGTAGACCTAAGATCAGTGAAAAGAACGATAAGCCAAAGGACACGAAGTATGTTATCAGACGTCTCTGGGGCTATATCTATCATTATAAATGGATGCTGTCCTTTGCAATTCTGCTTACGATTGCCAGCAACTTATTCGCCTTGATTGGACCCATGTTATCCGGCTATGCCATAGATGCTATCCAACCGGGTAAGGGTTTGGTCGTATTTCGGACAGTATTCTACTATGCTGTATTAATGATAATTTTTTATATCATATCCTCTATCTTATCCTATCTTCTCTCAGTATTGATGATCCGTATAAGTCAGAGAATTGTCCGTAAGATGCGGGAGGAAGTATTTACGAAGCTAGTTGATCTTCCGGTAGAGTATTTTGACCGTAATCAGGCAGGAGATATCATTAGTAGAATTTCCTATGATATTGATGTGGTGAACACTTCGTTATCTACTGATGTTGTGCAGATCTTTGCTAGTGTGATTACGGTGGTGGGATCACTGATTATGATGATTATCATCTCCCCTCAGCTAGTGCTTGCGATGCTGATAACCATACCATTATCCCTATTCTATACTAAGTATATGGCGAAGAAAGTACGCCCACTGTTCCGGAAGCGTTCAGCAAAGCTGGGAGAACTGAATGGTTTTGTAGAGGAGATGGTATCGGGCCAGAAAACCATCAAGGCCTATGCTGCTGAGGATTCTGTGATGAGCCGATTTGATCAGCTAAATGGGGAGACGGTGGAGGCATATTATCGTGCCGAATACTATGGCAGCATGACCGGACCGACGGTCAACTTTATCAATAACCTATCCCTGTCTTTGATTACGGTATTTGGAGCAATCCTGTATCTGTTTCAACAGATGACCTTGGGCAACATCTCTTCGTTCGTACAATATAGCAGGAAATTCTCCGGTCCGATTAATGAAGCAGCGAATATCATCAGCGAACTTCAATCAGCGGCAGCCGCTGCGGAACGTGTATTCAAGATGATTGATGAAGCACCGGAGATACCGGATAAGGAAGAGGCAGAAGAACTATCAGAAATAACCGGTGATGTAAAGATTGAAGGAATTACCTTTGGATATCTTCAGGAGAAAACAATCATCAAGAACCTCCATCTTCATGCTAAGCCGGGTAGTCTGACAGCGATTGTAGGGCCTACTGGAGCAGGAAAAACTACGATAATTAACCTTCTGATGCGCTTTTATGATGTTTGGGAGGGTGGAATCTTTGTAGACGGTCAAGTAACCACGGATTTAACGAGGAAAAGTCTCCGGAAAGCCTTTGCCATGGTATTACAGGATACCTGGCTGTTCCAAGGAACAATCTTTGATAATATTGCTTATGGAATAGAGAATGCAACCATGGAGGAAGTAGTGTCAGCTGCAAAGATGGCCGGAATTCATTCCTTCATCAAGCGATTACCGGAAGGTTATCATACGATTCTTATGGAAGATGGTATGAATATCTCTAAAGGGCAGAAGCAGCTGCTGACCATTGCACGGGCGATGCTGCTTGATGCAAAGATGCTGATCCTGGATGAAGCGACCTCCAACGTCGATACCAGAACGGAAATTAAGATACAGAAAGCGATGCGCAAATTGATGGAGGAAAAGACCTGTTTTGTAATTGCCCATCGTTTATCGACAATCCAAGGTGCTGATAATATCCTGGTGGTAGATCAAGGGAATATCGTAGAGCAAGGGATACATCAGGAATTGATGGAAAAAAAGGGCTTCTATTATAAGCTCTATAATTCCCAGTTTGAGTAATAGAAGAAAGAGTAATAATATATAAAAATTTTCTAATTAAATTCCAATGAATGATTGAATTGACAATTTATAAAATTTAGCTGAAATTTAAGTATGGTTTTGAAAAATATAGATTGACAATATCAGGAGAAGTGATTATACTAATTTTCAAATATCTGAAAAGCGTTGATAAGAAAGAGTACGGATTTAATAATCTTACAGAAAGCAACCGGTTGATGAGAGGTGCAAGAAAGTGGATCCGGAATACGTCTTTGAGCTTCACACCGAACAGAGGAATCTAAGTAGGCTGTTGACGGAGCCCTGCACCCGTTATCGTGCTAGAGTATAACCCTGCATTTTCGTTATTGGCGTACTCAAAGAGGTCAGCTGTGTGAATGGCTGATAAACATGAGGTGGTACCGCGAGAATATTTCCCGCCCTCTAAGCAATTAGAGGTGCGGGATTTTTTATTCATGGCAGATGAATTGACTTATCAATTCATCCTGTTTTACACATAATGATTATTCCGATTGAATTTTCTAATTGCTTAGAACCATTGAAATAAGTTTGATACCTTAAAAAGTAAATAATGATTAATTAGGAGGAATAAGCAAATGAATGTAACTCAAAGGGAAGAGGAACGGAACAAAAACATTGAGAATCAGGTTAAGATTATCCGAAAAGGTACTGCCGAGTTGATTTCTGAGGAGGAATTGAGGGAAAAACTGAAAAGATCCTTGAATGAGAACAAACCCTTAATTGTAAAACTTGGACTTGACCCTACAGCACCGGACATTCATCTCGGACATACGGTGGTATTGCGTAAGATTAGACAATTTCAGGATTTGGGGCACCATGCGGTAATCATCATTGGAGATTTTACAGGCAAAATCGGAGATCCTACAGGGAAGTCGAAGACCCGCACCCAACTGTCAGAAGAACAGGTATTACAGAATGCAAAGACTTATACGGATCAGATATTCAAAATAATCGATTCTAAGAAGACAACGGTACGTTTTAACAGTGAGTGGCTGTCTCAGCTTCGCTTTGAGGAAGTAATACAATTAGCAGCCAGTACAACGGTGGCGAGACTTTTGGAACGGGATGATTTTCATGGAAGATTCAGACGCAGCGAACCCATTGGTCTTCATGAATTCTTCTATCCTTTAATGCAGGCATATGATTCCGTTGAAATAGATGCAGATATTGAGCTTGGTGGGACGGATCAGACCTTTAATATCCTAATGGGCAGGAACCTACAGGGAAGCCTGGGTAAGGAACGACAGATCGCTCTCTTCATGCCACTTCTAGAAGGTCTTGACGGGATTGAGAAGATGAGTAAAAGTCTTGGCAACTATATTGGTGTTTACGAAGCACCTGAAGTAATGTTCAAGAAAGTTATGGAGATACCGGACCATCTGATTCTTCGTTACTATGAATTAGTAACGGATGAGCATCCGGACCGGATCAGTGAATTGAAGAAAGAGATGGAGCTGGGTAGAAATCCTAGGGATTGCAAGCTTGAACTGGCAGGTATTATCACCGGGTTATATCATGGTAAGGAAGAAGCACAGAAGGCTTTGGAATACTTCCATACCGTATTCCAGAAAGGTGAGCTTCCTGATGATATGCCGGAGATTCAGGTATCGGCAGATAAAAGAACACTACTTGATATCATTCCATTCTTGGTTGAACAGGGTATCGTGCCCTCAGGCAGCGAATTCCGCCGTTTGGTAAAACAAGGGGGAGTACAAGTCAATCAAGAACGTGTCGTGGAAGCCGATATACCCCTGCCGGAGACAGATACTGTCCTTAAGATTGGGAAAAAGAAGTTTATAAAAATCATAAGATAGATATTCGAAAAATTTCGAAAATGTCTTTCGTATCCCCTATAAGTATGTTACAATAAATGTACAAATACCTTTGGGGAGGATTTTAAATGTTAAAACGATTGAAAGCATTATTTATGACAGTAATCCTGGTAGCTTTAACGGTTACAGGTTCCGTACAACCTGTAACTATAGTAAAAGCAGCTACGGAACTGACAATTAACGTTCATTACCATCGTTATGCAGATGATTATGACGGATGGAATATCTGGTCCTGGTCACCTGGCGCGGATGGTGCGGCTTTTGAATTTAGCGGTGAAGATGACTTTGGTAAAGTAGCTACCTATACGCTAAGCATCGAAGATGATACTACTCAGATCGGTTTTATTGTACGTCAGTCAACGGACAGCAATGCCTGGAACCTGAAGGATACTCCAAATGACCGCTTTATAGACATTGCAGCAGCTGAGGGTGGTGTAATTGACATTTATGTGGTTCAGGATGATGTGAACTTTGCTTATTCTAAGGAAGCTATGAGTCTGGCACCGAAGCTTTTAGCAGCTTCTGTTGAAAGCTCCACAACCATTGATTTTAAAGTAACAACAGTATTTAACTCCTCAGCTAGCGACATTGCTTCCAAGGTTACCGTTACAGATGAGGACGGAGTAGCATATGCAGCTGCCGGTATTGCTTCGACCGAGGGAGTGAATGCTACCTCAGGAACGATAACTATGGAGCAGGAGCTTAATTTATTTAAGAAATATACATTGACATTCGAAGGCTATGGTGAGATGGCAGTGTCTAATGTGAAGGTATTCTCAACCGAAGAATTTGAAGAAGCGTTTTATTACGAAGGAGATGATCTTGGTGCGATCTGGAGTAAGGAAAAGACAAACTTCCGAGTATGGGCTCCGACAGCAGCTGAAGTGTTCTTGAACCTTTATACTGCCGGTGTTGGAACGAACTTAATTGAGAGCAAACCGATGACTAAGGATGTAAAGGGTACCTGGGTATTTGAAAAGACTGGAGATCTGAACGGTACTTATTATACCTATTCTGTTACTGTTGACGGAACAAGCAGTGAAGCAGTTGATCCATATGCCAAAGCAGTTGGTGTTAACGGTGACCGGGGAATGATAGTGGATCTTGATTCATCTGACCCGGAAGGCTTTGCGGAAGACACCCGCCCGGAACTGGTGAATTCCACAGATGCTATTATCTATGAGCTTCATATCAGAGATTTTTCCGTTGATAAGAGCTCCGGAATGAAGAACAGGGGTAAGTACCTGGCATTTACTGAGACCGGGACATCAAACGCGGCAGGAGATAAAACCGGTATTGATTATTTGGTTGATCTGGGTGTTAATGTTGTACATCTTAATCCGGCTTTTGACTTCGCAAGCATCGATGAGACGAAATTAATAAATAATCAGTTTAACTGGGGTTATGACCCTAAGAACTATAATGTACCGGAAGGCTCTTATTCTACCGACCCGCAGCATGGTGAAGTGAGAATAAAGGAATATAAGCAGATGGTACAGTCTTTGCACGAGAAGGGAATCCGAGTGGTTATGGACGTGGTATATAATCACACCTCAAGCACGGATTCGAACCTTAACCGGATTGTGCCGGGATATTATTACCGTATGAATAACGATGGAACCTACTCCAATGGTTCCGGCTGTGGCAATGAGACTGCATCCGAGCGAGCAATGATGCGTAAATTTATCGTAGACTCAGTAGTTTATTGGGTAACTGAATATCACGTGGACGGTTTCCGTTTTGACCTTATGGGTCTTCATGATGTAGAGACTATGAATGCTGTAAGGGAAGCATTAAACGCAATTGATCCCACTATCATGGTATATGGCGAAGGCTGGACCGGTGGTGGTACTACGTTACCTAGTGCCCAGCAGGTATTAAAAGCTAATATGCCTTCCGTAGACTCCAAGATTGCGGCCTTCAGTGATGATATCCGTGACGGTATCAAGGGAAGTGTATTTGACTCAATGGACCAGGGCTTTGTAACGGGTAAAGCAGGGATGGAGGAGTCCATAAAGTTCGGTATAATAGCAGGTACCGAGAATAGTCAGCTGGATTATTCCTTAGTGAACTATTCCGATGCTTGGTGGGCAAAGGAACCGACTCAGACAATCACTTATGCCTCCGCACACGACAACAATACGTTATGGGATAAGATAAACATTTCCAATGCAGCTGACAGTATAGAAGATAAGATTAAGATGAATCTATTATCCTGTGCTATCGTTCTGACTTCCCAGGGAACACCTTTCTTCCTGGCAGGTGAGGAGTTCTTAAGAAGTAAACCGATGGATGAGACAGGAACAACATTCTCCGGTAACAGCTATAACCTGCCTGATTCAGTGAACAGCTTAAAGTGGAATACCATAACGGATAATATGGAGGTTACTAATTTCTATAAAGGTATGATTGCTTTCCGTAAAGCACATAGTGCCTTAAGAATGGCAAAGACTTCTGATATCCAGGCTAACCTGACCTTCTTAGAGGGTCTGGAAGCCAACGTAATAGCATATACCATCAATAATTCTCCGAATGGTGAGACTGCAAAGGCTCTCTGCATGGTCTTCAATGCGAATAAGACTGCAACCACGGTAGCCATCCCTGAGGGAGAATGGAATGTATATGTGAAAGGAGACAAGGCGGGCACTGAAATACTTGAGACCATATCAGGCAGTACAGTTACTGTAGATCCTATCTCTGCATTGGTTCTTGTTCAGGAAGATGCTAAGGCAGCTTCTGCAGAAGCCGATACAACCGATACGGCAGATACAACACAGGAAACTATAACCACTGCCAAAGAAGCTGGACGGAGCAATAATACGGTCATCTACATCGTAATAGTTGTAGCAGTAGTTGCGTTGGGTGGTGTTGGAGCATGGTTGTTTCTCCGCAGGAGAAATGAAAAGAACTAATCGTATTAAAATATAACGTTGAAATATATTTTTCAAAAACTTCTCTATTAATAAATATTTTACTCATATCCTCCTTTGTAACATAAAAACAGGTCGCAATCAATGCGACCTGTTTTCTATGGTACGATACTGTTCTTATAGACTTTTTAAATCAGAGTAGAAATTCGGATAGGAGATATCAACACATTCAGCATCTAAGATCTCTGTATCACCCTCAGTAATCAGACTGGCAATAGCAAAGGACATTGCGATGCGGTGATCAGATTTACTTTCAATCGTTGCACCATGAAGAGCCTTGCCGCCCTCGATGATCATTCCATCTGCCGTAGCAGTGATATCGGCACCCATTTTCTTAAGATTATCAACCATCACATCAATACGGTTCGATTCCTTAACTTTCAATTCGGAAGCATCCTTTATGACGGTACGACCTTTTGCCATACAGGCAAGGATGGCTATGATTGGAATCTCATCAATTAGAGTTGGAATTATCTCTCCACCAACTTCAGTTCCCACAAGTTCACTATGTCTTACGAGGATATCGGCTACCGGTTCACAACCATTATCAATCACATTCTCTAAGGTGATATCCGCGCCCATCTGTCTACAAACTCTGATAATTCCGTCTCTAGTTGAATTAATACCAACATTTTTAACTACAATCTCAGAATTCGGAACAAGGAGTCCCGCTGCGATGTAATAAGCTGCGGAAGAGATATCTCCGGGAACATTGACTTTACGGCCGGATAAGCTGGGATTCGGTTGAATGGTAGCAGTATTGTCATTGGAGGTAATCTTAGCACCAAACTCAGAGAGCATTAATTCCGTATGATTTCTTGAGATAGAAGGTTCTGTAACGGAGGTTTCGCCTTCAGCATACATGCCGGCCAGGAGAATACAGGACTTAATTTGAGCAGAGGCAACAGGTGAATTATAATGAATACCTTTTAATAGAACAGTTCTTTCCGAAGTATTAATCGCAAGTGGAGCGCATCCGTTTCCTTTGATACTGATAATATCTGCACCCATCATGGATAATGGGGTCAGGATACGTCCCATTGGTCTTTTCTGGATGGACTCGTCACCGTTTAAGGAGATTGTAAAACGTTGACCGCTCAGAATACCGGAAATAAGTCGCATGGTGGTACCGCTGTTACCTACATCAAGCATATCCTTCGGCTTTGCCAAGCCATGGAGACCTTTACCATGAATGATCACTGAATTAGAATCTGTCTCATTGATAATTTCAATGCCAAGTTGTTTAAAACAGCGGATGGTAGACAGACAATCCGCACCTTGGAGAAAGTTTGTGATTTCTGTGGTTCCCTGTGCTAATGCACCGAACATAACGGCACGGTGGGAGATGGATTTATCTCCGGGTACCGTTACGGTTCCTTTTAGCGGTCCTCTTTTCTGAAATTTCATGGTTAAAGGCTCCTTATATTTATATTATAATACCGAATAACAATCTATCAGTATTCTATTTGTATAAAATAGATTGTTATCAAATGGAGAAATGCACGGTAAGAATGAAACCCAATATATTACAACTGTAGTTCGTATGCATGATTAAATGACAGAAAATCATAATATCTCTTATTTTCTCTCATATATCTTATAATTATAACGTGCTAATAGTGCAATCGCATTCGTTTGAGCCACCTCATCATAGAACTCAATGCGGAGCACACCTTCCTCGAATTCACGGTTATGGATAATACCAATATTCTTTATACTGATCCGGTTGCTGGCAAGGAGGGTTGCGATGGTAGCAATTGCTCCAGCCTCATCCATGATATCCAGATAGATTTCAAACATCTTCTTCATAAGTCCGATGGACTTGTTCGGAATGGCACTACGGTATTCACCGGCTTCATCAAACATCTGATAGAGATAATTCCCGTCCATGTTCGCCAGGGCTTCGGAAGCATTCTGCAGAGATGATATGTAGCGGTCCAGAAGTTTTCTGATCTCGTTGGAATTCGTCAGACAGATATTCTGCCACATGATTGGAGACGAGGAGGCGATGCGGGTAATGTCCTTAAAACCACCGGCAGCCAAAGCACGCATCTTTTCTGCATCGTCATCGGAATCCTTCACCAGATTCACTAGCTGAGCAGCAATGATGTGTGGAACATGGCTGATGGCAGCAGTGATTTCATCGTGTTCCTTTGCTTCCAGTAGAATTGGAATGGAACCCATCTTCTCAACCAAGTGATGCAAGAATTGTATCATATCTTCCGGTGTTTCTTTGGTGGGAGTTAAGATATAATATGCATTCTCCAGCAACAAAGCATAGGAATTTAAATATCCTGTCTTTTCCGAACCGGTCATCGGATGTCCACCGATAAACTGCGCTGATAAGTCAAGCCTTTCTATAGCCTCATGGATGTTTCCCTTAACTGAGCCTACATCGGTTAAGATGCAGGTAGGCTTTAGTAAAGGCTTCAACTTTTTTAAATAAGCGATATTAGATAATACCGGAGCACATAAAAATAATAAATCACATTCCGGAAAGGTCTCATCAAGAGTGGTTGTGACAAAGTTAAGTACTCCATCAGCAAGAGCTGCCTGTAGATCGGTACTGGGATTTTCCTTGTGATAATCGTAGGCAAACAGATAATAATCCTTATTAATCTTCTTCAATGCCCTGGCGATGGAGCCGCCGATTAATCCAAATCCGATAAAACCAACCTTTAAGTTGCTCCTAAAATCACTCTCTAAATCGTTCATGGAGACCTCCTGTTTCATAAATGGATTGATGAAATATTTTATCATAACATAAGAATAACATAGTTTTCATTTGCAAAAATTGATTTATATTTCTGATTAGAGTTTGCATAAATCAATCTAAATGTCTGATTAGAATTTCTTACCCATCAGAGCAGCCAATGGTCTGAGTCCCTTAGTCAATTCCTCAAACTGTTCAAAGGTTAAGGACTGGGGACCGTCTGATAATGCGATTGCAGGATTCGGATGAGTCTCAATCATAAGACCGTCTGCACCGACAGCAATAGCACTCATAGACAGAGGCTTTACATAAGCTCTGACACCGGTGGCATGACTGGGGTCTACGATAATCGGAAGATGGCTTTTATCTTTAATAACAGGAACAGCGCTGATATCTAAGGTGTTTCTGGTAGCAGTCTCAAAAGTACGGATACCGCGCTCACAAAGTACTACATTAGGATTACCTTCCGCAATAATATATTCAGAGGCATTCAGCCATTCATCAATGGTTGCTGCAAGACCACGTTTCAGAAGCACCGGAAGACCGGATTTACCAGCTTCCTTTAAAAGATAGAAGTTCTGCATGTTTCTAGCACCGATTTGAAGCATATCTACGTATTTAACAGCTGCTTCAATAGCATTCAAACTGGTAACCTCACAGATGACAGGTAAACCCGTCTCTTCACGTGCTTCCTTCATATATTTCAAGCCTTCTTCCTCCAGACCCTGGAATGCATAGGGAGAGGTTCTCGGCTTGTATGCACCGCCACGGAGAATCTGCGCACCAGCCTTCTTAATTGCATGAGCAGTAGCTAGTAACTGCTCTTTGCTTTCTACAGCGCAGGGACCGGACATGATAACTAAAGTATCTCCTCCAATGGTTACATTACCGACCTTCACTCTTGTTGGTTCCGGATGGAATTTCTTATTCGCAAGCTTATAGCTCTCAGTTACAGCGACAATTCTTTCTACATCGTCAAAAATCTCTAAGTTCTGATCCTGGAGTCTCGTTTTGTCTCCGACAACACCTATGATGGTGACTTCTTTACCGGTAGAAATATGAGCATCCAAACCTTTGGATTCTATTAAATTCTTAATTCTCTCTATCGATTCTTTTTTAGCCTGAGGCTTCATTACAATAATCATATATTTTCATCCTTTCGTCTTACCTATCCAAGTGTATCAAGTGAATAAGTTGTTGTTAATTACTATATGTAATTTGATCGATTTGATATCATTTCAGATATTAAATCGATCATTTTATCAACTGGAATGCTTTCCTGTTTTGCCATTATACACTCTAAAAATGGGAGTGTCAATACTCCATCGCTTTAAAGCGTTACGGTTTAAAGTGCAAAAGGAATAACTTTGTCAAATATTACATAAAACTATTGTAAAAGTTAAGCATGTCTAGTAAAATATACTAAGAGGTATTTATGGGTGATTACAGAGAACTTTTTAGATGTTAAGTGGTATTTACTTAGCATTGTTCCAGCATTATAGTGCGTTCACACATATGGTTCCAGAACATCGGAACCCTGCGTTGCCCAATGTGATTTGTGATAACGGACTATGCTTTTTGGTAGTTACCCCAACTACTTACTACTTAAAGCGTATTGGAGGAAATCATATGAATGTTTACACTTCAGAGAAGATCCGCAATGTTGTTCTGTTAGGCCACGGTGGCTGTGGCAAGACTACTTTAGTCGAAGCCATGGCGTTCACAACCGGAATTACCAAGCGTCAGGGAAGAGTAGAAGAGGGAAATACAATCAGTGATTACGATAAGGAAGAGCAGAAGAGATTGTTCTCCATCAGTTCTACAGTAGTGCCTGTTATTTTTGAAGATATAAAGGTTAATTTGTTGGACACACCAGGATATTTTGATTTTGTTGGTGAAGTAGAAGAAGCTTTAGCAGTAGCTGACGCAGCAGTTATCGTTATCTCTGCAAAGGCCGGAGTAGAAGTTGGCACCATGAAGGCATGGGATTTTTGTGAGAAATTCCATTTACCGAGAATTTTCTTTGTTACAGATATGGATGATGACAACGCAAGTTATCGTGAAGTAGTTGAGAAATTAACTGACCACTACGGTAAGAAGATAGCACCGTTTCATATTCCAATCAGGGAAAATGAAAAATTTGTTGGTTTTGTTAATGTTGTTAAGATGGCAGGTAGAAGATTTACTACTGCAAGTAATTATGTGGAATGTGAAATTCCGGATTATAGTTTGGAAAATCTGTCTAAGTTCAGAGAGGTATTGCTCGATGCTGTTGCTGAAACCAGCGAGGAATTGATGAATAAGTATTTCTCCGGTGAAGAATTTACGCAGGAAGAGATATCTAGTGCACTTAGAAATAATGTAATAGATGGCACTGTAGTTCCGGTTCTGATGGGTTCCGGTGCTCATGCACAGGGTACTACGATGCTGTTACAGGCTATCGAGAAGTATTTCCCGGATCCGACAAGGATGAGCATCAGTGGTAAGAATACCAAGACTGGTGATACCTTTGTTGCTAATTATGACGAGAAGAAACCATTTACCGCAAAAGTATTTAAGACGATTGCGGACCCGTTCATCGGTAAATTCTCATTATTCAAGGTTTGCTCCGGAGTTATTAAATCAGACTCACAGATTTATAATTCCGATAAGGAATCAGAAGAAAAAGTGAACCGTCTCTACGTATTAAGAGGTAAAGAGCAGATTGAAGTAGAAGAGCTGCACGCAGGTGATATCGGTGCTCTAGGTAAATTAACCGACACCATTACCGGTGATTCCCTCGCTACGAAAGCTAATCCAGTAATTTATGACAGGCTTGAGGTTTCTACACCTTATACCTATCAGAGATTTAAGACCAAGAATAAGGGCGATGATGATAAGGTATCCCAGGCTCTTGGCAAGTTAATGGATGAGGATTTAACCTTAAAGACAGTAAATGATAAAGAAAACAGACAAACCTTATTATATGGTATTGGTGATCAACAGTTAGACGTAGTTGTGAATAAGCTGCTTAATAAATATAAGGTTGAAATTGAAGTAATGAAACCTAGAGTTCCGTTCCGTGAGACACTTCGCAAGAAGGTAAGGATACAGGGCAAATATAAGAAGCAGTCCGGAGGACATGGACAATATGGAGACGTTCATATCGAATTTGAACCTTCCGGCAATATGGAGACACCATATGTATTCGAAGAGAAGATATTCGGTGGATCCGTTCCGAGAAACTTCTTCCCGGCAGTTGAAAAAGGTATTGCTGAATGTGTAGTTAAGGGACCTGTTGCAGGATATCCGGTTGTAGGTTTAAAGGCAATCTTAGTTGATGGATCGTACCATCCGGTTGACTCTTCCGAAATGGCATTCAAGATGGCTACCATTCAAGCCTTCAAGCAGGGCTTTATGGAAGCATCACCGGTTCTGCTGGAACCCATCGCTTCTCTGAAGGTTGTTGTTCCGGATAAATTCACAGGCGATATCATGGGTGACCTGAATAAACGACGTGGTCGTGTTCTCGGCATGAACCCGATCGCTGGTAGTAAACAGGAAATTATAGCAGATATTCCGATGTCCGAATTATATGGCTACTCAACAGATCTTCGCTCCATGACAGGCGGTAGCGGCGACTTCTCCTATGAATTCACACGTTACGAGCAGGCTCCTTCCGATGTACAACAGAAGGTAATTGAAGAGAACGCGAAGGAAGAGCAATCAGAAGAATAAATGATGTAACTAATTAATACTATTAGTATAAATGAATTGACTTTTTTCTCTGCTATGTTTACAATATCCTTCGGAAGAATTAATAAATAACTAATATAAAATTATGAAACAAATAGGAGGCTATCCTCAAAAATACCTACCTCCAAGTAGGCTTAGTTGTATGAAACATAAGATTGCAACGATTTGACGGGACAGCCTCCTACCTATGTAAAAAGACTTTCTCTGATTAGTGTTCTATCACTTTAATAGGGTAAATAGGGGTTTATTTTTGGAAAGTATTTAAAGGGTGTCTGAAAGGATAACTCTTTTTATAAAAAAAATAAAAAGGAGAGTTTTTATGGAAAAGTTTTTCAAACTTAAGGAAAATGGAACAAACATTTCCACAGAAGTTGTTGCTGGCTTGACGACTTTCTTTGCAATGGCTTACATCATCTTTGTAAACCCTTCGATGTTGTCTCAGACAGGGATACCTTACGGAGCAGTATTCTTGGCTACAATCATCGCATCCGTTGCAGGTACTTTGGTTATGGGTCTTTTTGCTAATGTTCCTTATGCTCAGGCACCAGGAATGGGATTGAATGCATTCTTTACCTATACTGTAGTATTCGCATTAGGTTTTTCCTGGAAGCAGGCTTTAGCAATGGTATTCCTCTGCGGTATCATTAACATCATCATTACGGTTACTAAGATCCGTAAGCTGATTATTAAATCCATACCCGTAAGTCTTCAGCATGCAATCGGAGGTGGTATCGGTGTATTTATTGCTTATATCGGCATAAAGGATGCAGGTTTACTTACCTTCACATCTGATCCGGGACATAACATTGTATTAGATAGTGGTACAGTAATCGCTGACAGCATGGCTGTTCCTGCTTTATCAATATTCAATAATCTTGGACTTGTTTTAGTATTAATTGGTATTGTACTGACCTTCATATTACTGGTTCTTAAAGTAAAAGGTGCGATCTTTATCAGTATTATTGCTACAACAATTATTGGTATCCCTATGGGAATCACCAATTTATCAAATGTTGGACTTACAGATTTAAGCACCAATTTTAATGAACTTGGAACAACCTTCGGTGCTGCATTCGGTAAGGAAGGTATGTTATCCTTCTTTGATGATCCTGCTAAGATTCCGTTGATTCTTATGACAATCTTTGCATTCAGTTTATCAGATACCTTTGATACCATCGGTACCTTCATCGGAACCGGCAGAAGAACAGGAATCTTCAATGCTGAAGATGAGAAGGCTCTTGAGTCAGGTTCCGGTTTCACATCTAAGATGGACAAAGCATTATTTGCAGATTCTATTGCAACAAGCATTGGTGCGGTTTTTGGTACCTCAAATACAACTACATATGTTGAGAGTGCTGCCGGTATCGAAGCAGGCGGTCGTACCGGTTTAACCTCAGTTGTAACAGCAATCTGTTTCTTAGCAGCAGCTTTCCTTGCTCCTTTCGTAGGCATCGTTCCTATGCAAGCAACTGCTCCAGCATTAATCGCAGTTGGTATTATGATGTTAGCTTCCTTTGCAGATGTTAAATGGACAGAGCTTGAAGATGCTATTCCTGCATTCTTTGCTGCAATCTTCATGGCATTCTGCTACAGTATCTCTTATGGTATCGCAGGTGGTTTCATCTTCTACTGTATCGTTAAGATTGTTAAGGGTAAAGCGAAGGATGTTAGCCCTGTAATCTGGGTTGCTACCTTATTATTCATTGCTAACTTTGTAATTATGGCATTAATCTAGTTCTTAAAACAAAGTGATTATTAGCAGTAAGGCATGGTCTTACTTATATTTCAGAGTAAAACCTCTGACTATCTCTTGATAGTCAGAGGTTTTTTAATATATCAAGATGTTTCGTGAAAGAACAAAATTTAAGCTAAATCAGATAAGAGATATAAGAGTGACCGTTAAGAGAGAACGACAATAGTAAAGAGAAACAGATAAGACAACAGATAAGACAACAGATAAGACAACAGATAAAATAAGTAGATAAGAGAAATAGACTTGATAGCTGGTTGATTAGAATGGGATTAAATGTTAATAAATACATAGTAATATTTACAGTTCTATTGTAAAATGAATACAGAGATTTTGTATCTAATAAATTTATTGAATAGGGAGTGTAATTTATGACCAATATACCTCAGGAACGAAAAGCAATGTATTATATCGGTTCTGGTCTTATGGTACTGGGCTTCATACTATTTATATCTGTATTTTTTACCGTTTCAAGTTATTCGGATGACCCGTTTGCAAGCATGGGTGGGATGAGCAGTGGACCATCCTTTGGGAATGCCTTATGGGGGTTCCTGTTAATCATTATTGGAGCAGTAGTTAAGAATATAGGTGCAAGAGGTGTAGCCGGTTCCGGTGTAATCCTAGATCCGGAGCAAGCAAGAGAGGATTTAAAACCATATAGTGAGGCAGCCGGTGGAATGATTAATGATGTAATCAGTAATATTGATGTAGTCGAGAATATGACAAAACCGCAAGTAGAAAATGAAGTAATCAAAGTAAGATGCAAGAACTGCAAAAGCCTGAATGATGAGGATGCTAAGTATTGTAAAACCTGTGGTACGGAGCTATAACCATCTAATTAGAGAGGAACTCTTATTAAGGAGATAGCCTATGAATAAAAGGAAACGCTTATTAGTTATGACTGTTATTTTCATTTTACTGGTCATCATCATAAGTATACTATTTCATAAAAATCCAGAGCGAAGTACTATTGAGATCTTCCTGAAAAGGTATTACACAGTGGACAGTGAAATGTTATCTGATACAATTGACCAACAGCTTATAAACGATGCAATGAGTAAATACAGTGATATTCTCGAAAAACATTGCTTGGAATTATTTATTAGCAGCCGTAAAATTATGATGGTTAAGGAGTTTGCGGATAATAATATAGGAACTGTAAAGGTGAAAAACATTGACTTAACCGATAAAGGAAAAACGATTAACGGCTTTTCAGATTATACCTATCTTGTGAAGCTAGAGATTACCGTGAATGGTGATAAGAATAGGATGATTGAACATTTCGGAGTCATTCAAATGAAAAAAATAGGTGGCAAACCAAGAATAACGTATATTGATAATCCGGTGCTTAAGTAGTTTTATTGGGTAAGATTTTTATCAAACGTCAAACGAAATTAAATGGAGGTGACCTTTTATTGGTCACCTCCATTTGTATATAAGTCAATTCATATTAACTTTAATTAACATTATACACCAGTGCGCTTTATTAAGCTATAAGCTTTATTAGTTGCTAGCAGGTGCTTCTTTCTCGCCAACGGAGAGGATAAGATTTAATACGATACCAACAACAGCTGCAGTAGCAAGTGCAGGGAACTTAGTACCGAATGCAGGGATCATACCTCCATCAAAACCAAAGCTGCCACCAAGACCTACGATTAGGATTGTAGCAATTACTGCCAGGTTCTTTGAACTGAACATGTCCACTTTACGGTCTAACATAATAGTAACACCCTGTGCTGCGATTACACCGAATAAGTAGATGGAGAGTCCACCAATAACTGCAGTAGGAATGGAATATACTGCGTTGATCAATGGTGTGAATAAGGAGATAACCATAGTAAGGATAGCTGCTACAATCAATACCGGTACGGAGAATACCTTTGAGATTGCCATGGTACTGATATTCTCACCATAATTTGTTCCAGCAGGTCCACCGATGAAACCGGATACGATATCACCGATACCATCACCGATTAAGTTCAGGCCTAATTTATCAGCGATGTTGTACTTTTTGTTAGAGCCCTTCTTCTTAGCAAGGTCATTTACATAGATATCAAGCTGATATACATGAGCTGTTGATTCAGGAATGGTTGCGATTGCGATTGGCATGATAGCAGCAACAGCAGCCCATGAAGGTATAGGCAATGTGAATTCCGGAAGATTAACAAAACCTTCAAGACCTGAGTTGTTAAAGCTTACAAAAGGTATACCGGTTACTGCTCCGATAATCAAAGCAGCCACATAACCTGTGAAAAGGCCAAAAAGAATAGGCAACTGACTCAGCCTGCCCTTCAAATATACTGAATATGCAATTGTAGAAATAAGTGTAATAAGAGCGATAGTCCAAGCCATGTTAGATGCAAGAGCTGTCTTGGCTTCTTCAACGATTGGAGCAACAGATGCGCTACCCATTGCATTAGCTGCGAGGGATAAACCAATTATCATTGCGATACTACCAGTAACTGTAGGGGGTAGAACCTTATCAATTGCTTTTCTACCGGAGAATTTAATAATAAATCCGGCTGCAATAGATACTAGACCTGACATTACGATTCCGAATTGAGCGGTAGCGATCATTGTATTAAGCCCGTTAGCTGCAATTGCTTCCTGAGTCATAATAGATCCGATTGCTGCAATATAGGAAAAGCTGGAACCATAATAAAGGGGGATTTTTCTACCGGTGATAAGGATGAAACAAAGAGTCGCCAAGCCGCTGGCAAAGATGGTTGTTGATACGTGGAATCCTGTGATTAAAGCAACTAATACGGTTGCGGGGAACATTACAACGATCTGTTGCAATGCAAACAAGATAAGTTCCACGGGTGAGGGGTTTTCGTCCGGCAAATAGCCGATTGGTTGATTCTTTGAAGCCATAATATTTACCTCCTGGGATTTTTTTTATTTTGACATACTTTTGATCATTTGTAAAGTGGAAATCGTGCAAATTTTATAAAAAAATGAAAAAATAGTATAGAAGACTAGAAAATATTACCAAGTAATAAAATAATAACGTGCTACTGTGTACACAATGAATGTATAAGTATGCAAATGCATGGATTGTAAAAATCCGGATCGTTTTCAAGGTTGTATTCTACTAAAATATGTTATAATAGAAATGTAATAGTAAATCATCAAATCGTTATATGCAATATTGATTAGAAGCTGGAGGGATTTTTATGATACGAATTGCAAAACTTAGAGAAAGAGGTAAAGGCATTGCTGATACCATAAAACGTTTTCCACTTATGATATTATTTCTGATAGCGGCTGTAATTATTAATGCGATATCAATAAATGAGGATATAAATGATAGGTATGCAAAATATATGGTGACATTTATCTTAGGAGCCTGCATTTATGCAGTTTTTCAGATGTTATATGAAAGATTCTGCATAAATAGATACCTGCGGTATCTGTTCATGGGCATTACTTTAATACTCTCTTTTCTTTACTATATTCTGATCAAAGATGCCGGCTGGAATGTTGAAGTAACGGTAAGAACAACGGTAATTTTCTTTGTTTTACTCATCGCGTTCCTGTGGATACCTGTGATTAGAAGCAAATATAATTTTAATGATAGTTTTATGGCTGCGTTTAAAGCACTTTTTGCAGCGATGTTTTTTAATGGAATATTATTTTTAGGAATTGTATTAATATTTGGTGCAGCCAACCTTCTTATTATTAATGTGAATGAAGATGCCTATCTTCATACTGCGAATATTATATTCCTTTTACTAGCTCCGATCCACATTCTCTCTTTAATCCCGAATTATCCAGGGAAAGAGGAGCTTGAGCAACAGAAGGAATCGAATAAGACAATAATTACAAATCCAACACTGAAGGAGTCGGTAAAAGAAGGAGATAGCTCAACGACAGACGTTTCACAAGATGGTTCGTTAAAGAATAATGAGATAGTAAAGAATAATGAGATAGTAAAGAATAGTGAGATAGTAAAGAAGAGTGAGATAGTAAATAATAATAAGGAAGAAGCCATCAGGAAATTAATCACACCGGTAAAATTCCTCGAAGCTTTAATCTCTTATGTTATTATTCCGATTACAGCAGTATTTACCATAATATTGTTGCTATATATCCTCATGAATATCACAGGAGATTTTTGGACGGATAATCTCATGGAGCCGCTTCTAGTTGTCTACTCCATAACAGTTATTATTGTTTATCTGATGTCCAGTACGATACACAATAATTTAACAAGACTTTTTAGACTAATCTTCCCGAAGGTATTGATCCCGGTTGTATTGTTTCAAACCCTAGCCTCTGTACTTAAGATAGGTAAGGCAGGAATTGGTTATGGAAGATATTATGTAATCCTGTTCGGCATCTTTGCAACAGCCTCCGCTATCCTGTTCAGCATTAAACCAATTAGGAAGAATGGTATAATAGCACCTATTTTGATTGGATTATCCTTGATTTCAATTCTACCCGTGGTTGGATCATTTGCAGTAAGCAGGGTTAATCAGATTGGAAGACTGGAGAAGGTTCTTAAAGATAATAACATGATCAGTGAGGATATCATAGTTCCGAATACCAATCTTTCAGAAGAAGAGAAACAAACGATTAAATCAGCAATTGATTATCTTGATATGATGGATGTTACAAAGGATATCAGTTGGCTCGATGATTATTATCATAACAGAATGTTTGAGAAGACCTTCGGATTTGCCCAATATGAAGGGGTAAAGAATGATAATCTCTATATCATGATTTCACGGGACAGAAATTCACCGATTCCAATTGCCGGGTATGATTATATGGTTCGCATGTATCTCTATCAGTATAGCAGTGGTTTTAATATGGACAGGTTTGAGAAGGATGGAAAGACCTATCAGTTTTCTCTGGAAGGAACCGATGATGAGGGTACCGAGATTGTGCTTACCGGGTATGATACAGAATTGCTTCGATTCCCGATGAATGATATCTATAATAAGTTTATTAATGACGGCGAAAAAACATCAGTAGGTACCTCTGAAGTTACTTTTACGAAGGAAAATGATAAGGTAGTAATGACTGTAGTAGCTGAAACAATTAATATTACTAAATGGGAGGATGGGGAAGACAAGGAAGCAGATATCTATGTCATGGTTAAGATTAAGTGATGCCGATAGTCCCTATGATAATTAGAAAGACCAATATATTATGGTAGTAATTAACCAATACCGAAACAAAAAACCGAAATATGATAGAAATAATTAATTCTGAATTGACAGATATAATCCATGATGATATATTAAAAAGCGAAGTGATCAACATAAAATAAGCTTATGCATGCATAAATGCTTGTTATATCTGATCAATGCAAAAATCATGATTTGATTTTATTCATGACAAACAAGATAATTTTATAAGGCCTCACTTTCAAAGGTGAGGTAGAGGCGCGATATTTAACAGTCTGTAGAAGAGCTTGAGAGGCGATGAAGCTACAGAGAAGGGGATATCGCCGAAGCTTATAGTACCCTCAGTATTATTTGCTGGGTCTGCAGTTAACAATTGCAGGACTGTCCTAACGGACTACCCGGTCTGTTAGGTTGTGCTATCTCATTCAGGGATTGTGGGGGCTTAGGCGAGAATTACTATAACCTGAGGCTACCTCAGGTTTTTTTATTACTTAAAACTTCGCCACTTTACCTGATGATACATAGTTCAAAGGAATTTTATTATATAAAATTCCGGTATAAAACAGAGAAAAAGAAATTACTGTGGTAAGTCCTACGGTCGATAATACTTTTTAACTCTGTATATAATAATAAAAGTAAATGGAGGATGAGATTTATGAGAAGAAGAATTTCTGTAATTATTTCACTTATGCTTGTTGCTACCTTTGTATTGGCAGGCTGTGGCAAGAAGGATGACAATACCTTTAAAGTAGGTATGGAATGTGGTTATGCACCTTTTAACTGGACACAGGGTGATGATTCCAACGGTGGAGTACCGATTGATGGATCAACCGAATTTGCAGGCGGCTACGATGTTGAAATTGCAAAGAAAATTGCTGAAGGTTTAGGAAAAGAACTTGTTATTGTTAAAACTGAGTGGGATGGTCTGGTACCGGCATTAATGTCCGGTAAGATCGATGCCATCGTGGCAGGTATGTCACCGACCGCTGAGAGAAAAGAAACTATCGATTTTTCTGATAACTATTATCAATCCGTATTAGTAATGGTAGTAGCAAAGGGTGGCGCATTTGAGAACGCAACCTCAATTAAGGATTTTACCGGAGCGAAGATTACTGCACAGTTAAACACATTCCATTATGATGTTATTGAGCAGATCGAAGGTGTCGAACAGCAGACTGCTATGGATAATTTCCCGGCAATGAGAGTTGCTCTCGAGTCAGGAATTATCGATGGTTATGTATCTGAGCGTCCGGAGGGTGTAAGTGCTACTGCAGCAAATGATAACTTTGCAATGGTAGAATTTACAGAAGGCTTTTCAACTTCACCTGATGATACAGCTATCGCGGTAGGTATTAAAAAGGGTAGCGATCTGACCCCTAAGATTAATGAAATCTTAGCAGGAATTTCTGAAGAAGACCGAATCAGCATCATGGACACAGCAATTGTGAATCAGCCGGCGGCAGAGTAATTCATAATCCGGAGGCTGTCCCAGAATCTTCATAATTCTTTGGGCAGCCTATTTTTTATTTTGGTTATGTAAAAAAATTAAAACTTGTGAAGCGAGTAGCTTCCAGTTTAATGAACAGATTATTTAAAATGATAATTACGCGTATTCATAGGAATATGCTGACAAGTGGAAAGGCTTGGTGTATTTATGTCTTGGGATTGGTTAAGAAGTATTATAGTCGAGAACTGGGATGTGTTTTTAATAGGAGCGGGAGTAACCCTGCTGATATCAATCACCGGTACGATTATAGGTTCGGTCATTGGTTTGCTGATCGGTACTGTCCGTACAATTCCTGTACCGGATAAAGGCGGAAAAAGAATAGTATTGCGGATAGCGAATTCGATTTTAACTGCATATGTGGAATTCTTCCGTGGGACACCGATGATTGTACAAGCGATGGTGATCTATTATGGTTCGGCGATGGCTTTTGGTATTAATATGGAAGCTATACCGGCAGGTATCTTTATCGTATCGATCAATACCGGTGCATATACAGCTGAGATTGTTAGAGGTGGTATCATTTCCATCGATAAAGGACAGTTTGAAGCTGCGCATGCAATTGGTATGAACCACATCAAAACCATGCTTCATGTCATATTGCCCCAGGTACTTCGCAACATTCTGCCGGCCATCGGTAACGAATTTGTTATTAATATCAAGGATACCTCAGTTCTTAACGTTATCTCCGTATCTGAGCTATTCTTTACTACGAAATCTATAGCAGGTAATAACTTCCGCTATTTCGAAGCATTCGCAGTAGCAAGTGTACTCTACCTGATTATGACCTTAACCGTAACTCGTATACTTCGTCTCATTGAGCGTAAGATGGAAGGTCCAGAGAACTTCATTGTAATTCCGGGAAACCAGATGCAGGTGGAGAGACCTGAAGACGCTTTAAGACATAAGCAACATTAACAAGGAGGATTAATTATGGAAAACGTGATAGAAGTAAAACATTTAAAGAAATCCTTCGGTGAAAATGAAATTCTGAAAGATATTGAATTTTCCGTTAATAAAGGTGAAGTAGTCTGCATCATCGGGGCCTCAGGTTCCGGAAAGTCTACGTTACTCCGTTGCATCAATCTGCTTGAGAAACCGAGTGGTGGCGAGATTATCTATAAAGGGGAGAATATCCTGGATGATCAGCATGATATCTATTCCTACAGGACAAAGCTTGGTATGGTATTCCAGCAGTTCAACCTCTTCAATAACCATAATGTACTTAGTAATTGTACCGTAGGACAGATTAAGGTATTAAATAGAACCAAAGAAGAAGCAGAGCAGGTGGCATTAAAATACCTAGCAGTCGTAGGTATGGATCAGTATATTAATGCGAAACCGAAGCAGTTGTCCGGTGGACAGAAGCAGAGAGTAGCCATAGCAAGAGCGTTATCCATGGAGCCGGATGTATTATTATTCGATGAGCCGACTTCAGCTCTAGACCCGGAGATGGTAGGTGAGGTACTTAGTGTCATGAAGGAACTTGCTAAGACCGGTCTTACCATGCTTGTCGTAACCCATGAGATGGGCTTTGCCAAAGAGGTTGCTAACCGTGTCGTATTCATGGACAAGGGAGTCATCGCAGAAGAAGGTACTCCGGAGCAGATCTTTAATAATCCGACACAAGATAGAACTAAGGAATTCTTAAAGAGAGTTTTGAATCAACAATAAAGATAGAAAATGAATATTAAAAATGCGGGTCGGCAGAATGAACTGGCCCGCTTTTTTATAATGAATAGCTGATTCATATATAATGTTATGATACAATGATGATAATTCATAGTTTCAAATCATCTACAAAAGAGAAAATGCACACGGAGGATAGATGGGATGGATTTATATTTAACTGTACCAAGTAAGGAATATCAAAGAAGTTTTGAAAATTATGTATTAGCATATAAATCTTTAGGAGAGGATTTTTACTATAATAAATATAAGAAATCACTTAGTAATTTTGATGAATATTTAGAGGATATGGACAAGTTGTCGAAAGGAATTGATTTGGAGGAAGGATATGTTACAACGTCAACCTTCTGGCTAATAGACCATTGTGAAGTAGTAGGTGTTGTTAGGGTCAGGCATCAGGATATACCCGAAGCTGGGAACATTGGATATGATATATCACCGAGTCATAGAAATAAAGGCTACGGGAAACAAATTCTTGGATTAGCACTGTTAGAAGCTGAGAAAATAGGTATTCAAGAGGCAATGGTGACTTGTAACATCAATAATATATATTCTAAGAGGATTATAGAATTTAATCATGGTAAATTATTGGGTACTGTCTATGATGAAGAGGATGGTGAATATCGGTACCGGTATAGTATTGTCACAGCGAATGCTAATAAGTGAAAAAATGAACTGATTATACATTAAGAAACTACATTGTTTAAGCCTGAGGTATTTGATAAACTTATCTAAATGAATTTTATTATTAACAAAACCGGATACAGATCAAGGTATTTCATGTGATTGTATCTGCTAGTAATAAGGTAATCTTAGCATAATAATGGTAGGAAATAATTCTCAGTAGGAGGTTACTCAATTGAAATATAATAATCCTGTGATAAAAGGCTTTTATCCGGATCCTAGCGTATGTAAGGTGGGGGATAAGTATTATCTGGTCTGCAGCTCATTTCAATACTTTCCGGGGGTACCTCTATTTGAAAGTATGGATCTTATTAACTGGGAACAAATCGGTTATTGTCTTACAAGAGAAAGTCAAATCCAGCTTGATAAGATATATAGTTCCGGCGGAGTATTTGCTCCTACCATACGTTATAACAACGGACGTTTCTATATGACGACTACCAACGCTACCACACAGCAGAACTTCTACGTATGGACGGATGATATCTATGGGGAATGGTCGGAACCCATCATTGTTGATCAGGAAGGGATTGATCCATCTTTCTATTTTGAAGAAGGAATTACATATTTTATGAGCAACGGGGCAGATGATCAAGGAATTGGTGGTATCGTTCAGTGTGAAATTGATGTTGAAACCGGTAGAAAGCTGACGCCAAGCCGTACCATTTGGCAAGGCACAGGCGGACGATTTCTGGAATCTCCACATCTATATAAGATTAATAACAGGTATTATCTTATGGCAGCGGAAGGCGGGACGGAATACGGTCATATGGTAACCTATGCACGTGGCAATACTCCTTATGGACCTTTTGAAGCATATCCTCACAACCCGGTTCTGACAAATCGCAATTTGGGCGGGTTCGAGATACAGGCGGTTGGTCATGGTGACCTGATAGAAGATCAAAGTGGGAATTGGTGGATGCTTCACCTTGGCTTCCGACAAATAGGCCGTTGGCTAACATACCATCACTTGGGACGTGAAGTTTTTCTCACTCCTGTGAGCTTCCATGAGGACGGATGGTTTAGCGCAGGATACCAGGGCACTACACTGCAAAGCTTTGATATCAGCAGTATACAAAGTAATATCGTTCAGAGTGAGAAAAAGTGCTATACCTTTGAAAATACACGGTGGGATAAGGAGTGGTGTTATCTTAGGTGGCCGTTTACCGAGAATTATAAGCTGGAAGCAGATTCAGTAAGGCTCAGAGGGACTGAGATTACTCTTGATAAAGTAGATTCCCCTACGTTTATCGGTCTACGTCAAAAGGACTTTAATGCGGTTATCTCCTGTGATGTAACTCTATCAGAAGGTGAAGCAGGTATCACTTTATATATGGATGAAAATCATCATTATGATATAGCAATACGTAATTGCGGGAATGGATATGAGGCTATCGAACGTCTGAATATAGGTGATATAAAATCTGTAGAAAGAACTGAAAATCTAAAAAGTACGAATAATATTTCACTGGTGATACATTCGACGAATGAGTACTATAGTTTCTCCATCAAGAGCGAAGGGCAAGAAATTCATCTTGGCACAGCTCAGACGAGATATCTTTCTTCTGAGGTCGCCGGAGGATTCACAGGTGTTATGATCGGTCTCTATGCATGCAATGAAAGCTGTAATAGTTTTGCTGAATTTTCCAATTTTAGATGCGAATACTAACTAGAATAACATAGGAACCCCATGTAGGAACAGGAGTTGTAGACGATAGTCAACAGCTCCTATTTTTTGCGTTTGGAATGTAACAACTACACTCTTATCCGACACCACTAGACATTGTTTTTCATATTATATTAGAGAACACTATAATGTTTTCTAATCTATCAAAAAGGTGGCGAAATGTGTGGAAGGATATAACGATGCTAAGAAACAGATAATTCGAGAGTTTGAAATAGAAGTAATATCCATACCAATTGTATATAACAAATATGGAGATCACGATCCGAATGGTCTTTTGTATGTTCTTAAAAAAGACGCAAGCAGAATACAAAGGAAAGCCCGGGAAAATTATAAGAAAGAGATACCACAGCCATACAAAGAAGTCAGACCACTTGTATTACGTGCTAACGTAGGTGACGAAATAGTAATAAATTTATATACTTCGTTAAATAGAAACGTATCTATGCATGTGCAAGGTCTTTCCTATGATGTTAAAACTTCAGATGGTGCTTATGTGGGAATGAATCCGGATACTACAACTTCGAAGCATATCACTTATCGGTGGCATGCAGACAAAGAAGGAGTGTATCTATTCAGTGATATGGCAGATACAAGAAGCAGTGAAGAAGGTACGAATGTTCATGGTCTATTTGGAGCAATTATAATAGAAAAAGCAGGATCAACCTGGTTTGATCCAATTACGGGAGAACCATTAGAAAGTGGATTATTTGCGGATATTTATCACCCGAAGGAGAAAAGCTTTCGTGAATATGCAGTATTCTTTCATGATGAATTAGAAATAAAAGATAAGGACGGAAAGGTACCGATTGACCCACATACAGGGCTTCCAACAGGTACGACTGGTATCAGTTACCGTTCTGAACCAATGCGAAACAGGGATGTCAGTACAATTCCATCAGCGGTAACAGCCACAGAGATGCCACAGGAACACCTAGTCATTGGGGAAGATATTTCTATGAGCTCATGGCCTTATGGAGATCCGGCACCTGAGATTTTAAGAGCTTATGTAGGGGACCCTGCAAAAATCAGATTAATAAATGGAGGAATCAAGGAGACCCATGTGTTTCATCTCCATAATCATCAATGGAGATTAGAACCGGATAATCCTAATTCGACAATTATTGATTCGATATCAATCAGTTCACAGGAATGTTATACACTTGATATTCTTTATGGTGCAGGAAGCTTAAATGGTATGATTGGGGATGCAATCTGGCACTGTCATCTTTATCCCCATTTTCATGAAGGCATGTGGAGTTTATGGAGAGTGTATGACAGATTGGAAGATGGTACAGGGAAATACCCGGATAAGACTCCGGTAAAAGCCTTGAAACCATTAAAGGACAGACCGATTCCTCCGAAAAAAGATAAGGATCATCCGGGATTTTATAATTTTATTAATGGTATTTCAGGAACCAGGCCGTTACAACCTCCGCTTGGTATTCTAACACCGGAAGGTAAAAATAAAATAAAGCCGACTGAATTAGAGAAAGCAAACTTCGTTAAGGGCTTTGCACCAGGCGCTTTATATTCGAGAAGCTGTCTATGCATTAAACATTGTAAAATAAAAGTATTTGAAATCGCTCTCGTTCAAGCGAAAGTAGTCTACAATAGTTATGGCTGGAACGACCCTCAAGGCAGATTTTTTGTGTTAAAAGAGGAGTTAAAAAAACATGGTGGGCTAGATGCGTATGTAAGTAAAGTGGAAAAAGGAGTCATCTCGGTAGAACCATTGGTAATAAGGGCGAATACAGGAGATTGTATTGAAATTCGCCTAACGAATCTCCTCCCTGAAATTCTTAAGGGCAGTGCATTTCAATTAGATACGTTAACGGATATTGTCGGTTACCATATCCATTTAGTAAAATTTGATACGATTGTATCCGACGGTGGGAGCAATGGATGGAATAATATTGCCGGAGCAAGACAGTACGAGACCATAATAGAACGTTTTTATGCGAATGAAGAGTTGCATACTGTATTCTTTCATGACCACCTGTTTGCCAATTCCCATCAGCAACATGGAGTATTTGGTGCTTTAATCATAGAGCCAACGAATTCTACGTTCCATGACATTCATACCGGAGAGAAAATACAAAGTGGTACCAAAGCAGTAATACGCAAATCAGATGGTAGTGCATTTCGCGAATTCGCTTTATTTGTACATGACTTTGCATTGCTTTTTGACAAATCAGGTAAACCTTTGAATCCGCCTCCCGTTCCGGGATCAGATCAGGACCCGGGTGTTATGGGTATCAATTATAGAGCTGAGCCATTGAGAGAGAGATTAGGGAAAAATGATGACCCGGCCTATATCTTCAGCTCCACCGATCATAAAGATCCGGCAACGCCAATCTTAGAGACTTATCCAGGTGATGATATGGTTATTCGCCTAGTAGACGGAGCACATGAGGAGCAACATGCCTTTAATATTGTTGGGATGGCCTGGAGACGTGAGCTTAATGATAAGTTATCACCTTATGCTGCGTCACAGACGATAGGAATATCGGAGGTTTTTAACCTTCGGATAGATGACCCGTATGGTAGTGGAGATTACCTATATTATTTTGGGGGGATTGATGATGTATGGTTAGGATTATGGGGAATTATCCGAGCATATGACAAACCTCAGAAAGCTCTATTGCCCTTGGGTAAGGGAAAAGAGAGTACTCCTCCTCCCTTGCAACCAGGAAAAGGAGCGGTAATACGAAAATACGAGATTGCTGTGATACAAAAAGATATCAAATACAATCAATATGGTGATCATGACCCGGACGGATTATTATTTGTTCCTTACAAAGAGATGCAACACGTATTAAGTGGGAAAGTACAGCCAAAACCACTTATTTTAAGGGCAAATGTAGGAGATTGGATTGAAGTGACGTTGCATAATGAAATTAATGTTCCGGTACCTTACTATGATTATCCAATCGTTCCACTGGACAAAGAACATCGGCCTTCCAATCGTGTGTCGATTAATCCTCAGTTTCTAAAATACGATAATATAAAATATTCCGGTGTAAATGTAGGATTTAATAAAGAAGATCAAACAGTTGGCCCAGGTGAAACAAAAAAATACTTGTGGTATGCAGACAAAGAATATGGAACCTGCGGATTGCAGTCTTTCGGCGATTTGCGCAATCATAGATACCATGGACTGTTCGGAGCGATTATAATAGAACCGCAGGGAGCTAAGTGGTATAAGTATAAGTATCTTATTCATGGAGATTATGAAGAACAAGTAATCATCACAGCATCAAAGATCAAAAGTTATAGGGAATTCGTGGTATTTATCCAAAACGGAATCCGTATGCTTGATTCCGAAGGAAAATTAGTGAAAACAGCAGGAGAGGCAGAGATGGATCCGGGACCGGGACATGAAGGGCCGGGGCATGAAGGGCCAGGGCATGGAGAACCAGGGCATGGAGAACCAGGGCATGGAGAACCAGAGCAGGAAGAACCAGGTGCACATGATAATGTAGATGCGGAAGATACAGGAGAGAAAGGATATAATTATCGTTCCGAAAGGTTTTATCATAGACTTAAGAAGGATAATAAAATATGGAAAGTCTTTAGTAGTAAGATTCATGGTGACCCGGCAACACCTGTATTTAAGGCATGTTGTGGTGAAAGGGTAATCTTCCGGACATTGATGCCGGCAGATAAACCAAGAAACGTAGGATTTGGAATCCATGGGCATATGTGGAGAGAACAACAAAAGGACCCGATGTCAAGAGTAATTCCGCTGCAAGGTGCTATTAGTATTGGAAGCGTCTATAATATGGAATTAGTAGATGGAGCTTCTTGCCCGGGAGACTATCTATATCGCTCTGGAACATTAAAATGGGATGTTGAATCTGGAATGTGGGGAATTTTTCGAGTTAAGAAGAGTTTAATCAAAAGTAAATGTAAGAACATGTATGAAAAAGTTATTACAGGTTTTAAAAAAATAAAAGTTAAAAAAGCAACCGCCAAATAAAGATAATTGTAAAACCTATCATGGATAAACATATCATGGATAAACCTATCTTTGATATACCCTCTTGTGGTAGACAGTTTATATAATAATAACTGTTTATCACAAGGGGGGTTATATTAAGGGATAATATCTCCATGATCCAAATTAAATATGAAGATAAAAAATAACCAAGCAGATGTAATAAAACCTGCTTGGTTTTGCTCTTTGTGAAGCTTATGATAGAAGCAATATGGTTAGCACAGCTTACCTACAACCTGGTTGATCAGCTTACCATCCGCTTTACCTTTCAGATCAGCCATAACACCTTTCATGATCATACCTTTATTCTTAGTAGCAACAAGATCAGCGTATTTCTCCAGAATGAATGTCTGGATCTCTTCTTCAGACATCATAGCCGGAGCATATTCTGTAATAATGTCATAGGTTGCCTGATAACTTGCCTTCAGTTCAACTCTATCATCAGGGCAGGTATCAATCTGTTCCTTCACAGTTTTTAACTCTTTTAAGATAGCACGGTCAACCAATTCTTCTTTAATATCGTCACGACAACCTTCGTCGATTGCTATTTTCTTAATAGCTGAAATCAAGGAAGAAATGGCATCCTTACGAACCTTTTCACGTGCCTTCATTGCTGCTATCATATCTTTCTGTAATTGTTCAAATTGCATAAATGTATTACCTCCTCTAGGTTTATAATCAATAGAAACAGTATATTGCAAGATGGCAAGATATTCAAGATAAAGTTTGCTACGTTTATCCCTCATAAAGTCTTATTCGGTTACAATTACCGTACAGCGGGCTTTCGCGCCGTCCTCAGCAGCATAGACATAGGCCTTCCCCTTCGATACAGCAGTAATCTCACCTTTGGAATTGATGGTTACTATATTCGTATTACTGGAAGTCCAGGTGGGTTTATTGTTGGAGGACACGGAAGCTGTTATAGTCACTTTAGAACCCTTCTTTAAGGTCAATTGAGAGGAGCTAAGGGTAATCTCAGGCTTTTGAACAATGATCTCACAGGTCTGTGACACGCCGTCAACAGTTGCTGTAATAATAGCTGTTCCATTTTTGATAGCCGTTACATTACCGGTTGCATCTACTATAGCGACACTTTTTTTATTAGATTTCCAAGTGGGAATAACACCGGAGGATACGGTAGCAGATAGTTTAGCAGACGTTCCACGGTAAAGAGTAAGGTTAATTGTGTTAAGCTTCACGGTAGGAAGTTTGACACTAAGAGTACAGATTACACTACTACCATCTGCTGAAGCTGTTATTATGGTCTCACCAGGTTTTATACCCGTAACCCTTCCGTATTCATCTACGATAGCTATACTCTTCCTACTGCTTTTCCAAGTTACTTTGCTTCCATTCGAGGTAGTAGCAGAGAGTCTTAAAGTTTCTCCATGCTCTACCGATGCAGTTGTTTTATTTAATGAAATGTTGGTTTTGTTTATTTTGACTTCACACGAGGCTTCCGCATCTTTGATCTTAGCTGTTACTATTGCAATTCCAGCTTTCTTTGCTGTAACAATTCCATAGGTATTAACAGATGCGATTTTAGAATCACTGCTTTTCCAGGTGGCTTGTTTGCCGGTCGAGGTAAAAGCAACAAGATAGAATTGCTCTCCGATGTCTAGATTTTCTTCATATTGGGAGAGAATTATAAAGGGAAAGTCGGAAAGAGCATTTACCGAATGACTTGGTATCAATAGAAAAACGATTGAAGTACTGATTAAGAAAGAAATGAATATTTTTTTGATTTGTAGCATTAGATCCCTCCATTCATAGAATGTGAGGAATAAACGTTCAGCGTACGACTGTCAGCAAACTTAAGATAAATCTATCATGGAAGTAATAAAATGTAAATATTACCGATTGCAAATCAGCAATTACTATAAATATAAAATTGAGGATTAGTAGAAATGACTAGAGTTTAAATTAAAAATAAAACATAATATTGTAAATATAAGTTATTTATGCTATGCTATAGAAAAGAAACAATCGCCCACAAGGTGGTTGGCCGAAATATTCAAAAATAACTGCCTAGTCCGTCCAAGAACAGGGGCAGTTATTTTTTATGCTTATGGTTCTTACTATCTATATAAGTAATTAATGCTATTAGTATTATTACAAAAGCAAATAGATCCGCATATGTAACCATCGCACCACCTCCATTCTATTGGAGGCCAACCAACCCTGTTTACGATTGTTTCTATAATAATCATAGCAAACAAATGTTCTCATTACAAGAAAAAAATGTAAAAAATGAAAACTAGTTTATAGAGGCTGTTGAAAATCTGATGCATATTTATGTAAAAATAAATAATATTATGTCATATTAAGGCAATAAGGCAGACTATTTAGCATATATATACAAAAAAACAAATAATTTCTGTGAACTATTATGAACGAAAACTCATTTACAAAATTTAGGTTTTCGATTATGATAGTAATATCTAGTAAATAATGTTAAATCTATACAATCTTTTTTTACTCATTTCAATCCCATGCTAAATTATTATAAGGAGGGTTTTACTTGAAGATTGCATTTTGGAGCAACTCCAGTGATGCTTGTAGTGTATCCGCAAATATGGCAGCTGTCAGTGTGGCTGCGGTTATTCGTTATCCTTTTACTCTCATTGCGATGGAAAATCGCCTAAGTATTAATAATCTGGGGATGGCTTTCTTAGGTCATTCACATGTAGCCGGTATGTACGAAGTTGGAACTAATTATTATGATGGAAGTGGTATCGAAGGACTTTTGCGGAAGATATATCGTGGCAGTTACCACGCTGGAATGTTAGGCTCATACCTGAAAGAAGTCATATCAGATCACTTATTTTATATTCCACAAAGCGGAGTAATTCATAATGACATATTTGAGTATGAATTAAATCATAGTATTCATCCATTATTAAACATGGTGGAAGGATATGCTGACATTTGTGTGATTGATACAGCTAGCCATAACAACCTCAGTACGAAAACAATTCTTGAAGAAGCAGATTTAATAGTTGTAAATCTATGTCAGAAGCAAAGCATTCTAGAGGATTTCTTCCTCAATTATTCATCGTTAATCTCAAAAGCAGTTTTCATCATCGGCAATTATGATATCCACACTAAATTTAATGTTAGAAGAATTGCTAACATGTATGAAATTCCAGCTGAGGATATCATACCGCTTCCCTATAATGAGTTGTATAACAATGCTTATTCCAGAGGCAATGTTGTAGAGTTCATCTCCAGGAATTATTCCTGTCTGAAAGACAATCCCAATTTTATATTCATCCAATCAGTGAAAAAAGCAACATATATCATAATTAAGAAAGCAGTAGAATTATCAAAGGCAAAGGGGTCAGGTATGTGCTTGAGATAACATTGTTTCATGTTTTTTCAATTGTCATAACCGGTATGCTTTTGTTTGGATGTGTACTATATACCATTGGCTTGTTCGAAAGCAGACATATAAAAAAACGTAAAAGGTCATCAATAGGAGAAAAAGAAGTATCGAAACCGTTATTTCTTCTATTTTATCTGTTTGTTCTTATCTTAATTATTATAGTTATTTTTCTGATCATCGATTATCAAATCTTAAGATTTATCTAATGCAATTCCTGCAAGTGAATTCTATTTGATCCCCTTTTTATTAATACATAATGATGATATTAATCTTAGTTCTTACATTTATTATTCAAAGATAATATTTTAGGATTTAACAATGATGATGAAATTGTAACTGGAAGTAATTTAAGAGATGACGAGAGATGATTAAACAATAATGGAAAGGATTATATGTCAGTAAGAAGGAAAATAAAAAGAACAACAAAACAATACATCTTAGTTGCATGCATCTGCATTTTTATTATGGGTGGAGCAGCAGTTATCACAGCAGTTATGATTACCCAACAGGTAAAGAGCAGATATTCTACTCTGTTACTTGAAGCGCAGCAGGAGATGGAGGCAAATAAAAGAACAGTATATGTGGCTACATCTGATGTTATTGCAGGTGACTATATTATGGCTACTAATGTAATGGAACAGTCGGTGTATGCTTCTCAACCGGTTGATACTTATATGACGTCAGAAGATATCGGAAAAGTTGCTCTAATCTCAATTAAGATGGGTACCCAGTTATTGAAAGGTATGTTGTCAGAGAACAGTATTTCCTCAGAATTAAGGGAACTGGAATATTCCGTAATCAACATCAGCGCTAACATAGCCAGTAATGATACAGTGGATGTCCGAATTTCATATCCAAACGGAGAAACCTATGTAGTCTTATCAAAAAAGATAATTAAGGGATATATACCAGATACTGCAATCTGTTATTTTTGGATAAATGAAGAAGAATTGCTTAGGATGTCGGCAGCGATTGTGGATGCGAGCATATACTCAGGATCAAGTCTTTATGTTACTAAGTACATCGAACCTAATCTTCAAGCAGCCTCACTTATTAATTATACTCCAAGCTTATCAGTACTATCATTATTGGAAAATGATCCGAATATTCTTATGCGAGCAACACAGGAATTAGGCCGGGAAGTCAGAAAATCATTGGAAAATAGGCTTGCTGATAGTCTCAAATCGGATGTATCTTCAATCAGTTGGGATCTTGATCCTAACGCTCATTTAAGTAATATCCCTTCGAAACTATCAGCAGATGATGCAAACATTGAGGACAGACAATTAGGGGAAGAAGAAAATGTAATAACTGAGCCTGGCGAGGAACTTGGGAGCATACTCAGCACAGATAACTATTTTTATTATGCGGAGGAAGAAGTGGCAAAAGAGGAGGATATTGAGTATGGCGAATAATATAGTAGCATTTGTTGGGTATAACAGTTTTGACATTATCCTATATCTATCTCGAATACTTTATATGCTTGGACGAAGAATTCTTGTAGTAGATTATTCCGATACGAAGGCATTAACTCTATCCTTCCCTCAGATTCCAGGGATAGATACGCTTTCTAACTGCATTAGTTATCGTAATATTGATTTTACAGCTCAGTCACTAGATAATCATCTTGTTGAACAATATGATGATATCTTAATCGATTGTGGGTTTAAAAAACCTCAATTTGAGTTGGAACTCTTAAGTAGGATTGTTTACATTACGGATATGTATGTTTTTAATATGAAGAAGTTAGGTGAAATGGCTTGTTACGATAATTTAAAGGCACAAAGAGCATTACTAATCAGGGAAGCTGGTAATACAATAATAACTTCGCAATATGTTAATGAGATAATTAGTAAGAACATATCGGAGGATATGGTAACGGTTCTATACCGGGATGATTCGGATTATGATAACGGACTATTGTGCCAGCATAATCAGATGTCTAGCTTCACAAATATGTCATGGATGCTTAGAGATTATTTAATTAATGAGGTATTATTACTATGTTCAGAAATGTCTAAAAAGCAGATTAAGGCAGCTTATATGAAAGCTAGGAAAGGATAATGCGATGAAAATACTTTTTTGGTCTCCAATTCATGGACAAGCAGGTACAACGAGTAATATTCTTGCAACATCGATGATAACTGGGATTTTATATAGAAAAAAAGCAGTACTCACTCATACGCAATTTCACTTTAATAATTTGGAAGCGCCAATAGTAGGAGCTAATGCATACGATACAGCTTCAAAGGACTATTTTCGTGAAGTAGGTGTAGATACAGTGATACGATGTTTTAAGGCGGCAAAGCTAGATAAAGATACACTTGAGAACTGTTGCATAGCGTTGGAAAATACGAATATACTTCTCCTCCCAGGTACTTCTAAAAGCATACGGGAAGCCTTTGAATATGAAATGGAATCGGTTATGTCCAACCTTTTAACAGCGATAGAATCCATTTATGGTGTAGTTTTTGTAGATATCAGCTCAGGTCAGAATCCATTGTCGAAAAGACTCATTGCTGAGGCAGATTTAACAGTTGTTAACCTTAGCCAGAATATGGGTATAGTAGAGGATTACTTAAGAAAATACGCTACAACAATGCCGGAAAAACTTTTTTATCTGTTTGGTAAGTATGATTGTAATTCAAAATACAACATTAGTAATATTCGAAGGAAGTATCATAAAAGTATTAACCGATTTAATTCTGGTGTAATTCCTTATAATACTGGATTTATGGATGCCCAAGTGGATGGAAAAACAGTAAAATTTATTCGAGATAATCTAAAATGTAACAAGAAGGATGATAATTATTACTTCGTCCTGAAGGCTAAAAGCGCAACGGAGAAGATCTTAAGACTTGCAGGGATAAATATAGAAAGGATGTAATCTATGGATTATTTTCAAACTAACATTATCATTATTTCTATATTAGCTGCGGTGGCCCTATTAGTATTGTATTTTATATTTAAAAAGGATCTTGAACCGGATGAGGAAAATATTGAGGAAAACCGGTATTCTTTTTTCTACCTTGAATTATGTATTAAAGCTAAAATCAATGAAATTGTTGATCAAAACATCCATGAATTGATCATCAGCAAGAAGGAAATGAAAAAAAGGGAGTACCAGAAGGCTAAGTTAAGTAGGTCAGTACGTTCCTGTGCCCAGGGTAATATCGGAGAAAGGGATTTCCTGAAAGACTATATCAGTGATCTATTACAGGATAGCTTTGGAGTGAATGATAAAACAATCAATAACATATTACCGTTCAATAATCCGCAGTTTCTTACACCTCAGGATAAATTTGAAATCCTCTATGTACAGTTTAATAAAGAAAGCAAATATCGTGCATTTGATGTATTGAATAAGCAGTGCAAATTCGAGTTTGAAAAGTATAATGAATATGGTTCCTATTATGAGATATCGGAGCAGGATATACATAACGCTTTTGATAAACTATATATACCACCCCGATATGTTGACCGTCTGGAAGTAGTCACTCAGAGAATATACCAAGAGGTTTATGGTAATTCCATCGCTGACATCCTCAGGTATGATATCACAATAGACGGTATTTCCGGAGGTTGTTCGGGAGTATCCACCGAGTTGTATAATTATATGGAAGAGGTGTATGAGACTAGAGGATTACAGAGGGCAAAGACATACAATAGCATATGGATATTTTATCATGGAAAAGCTATTCATATTCCCTTCTTAGGTTTTTCGTCACAAAATGACCTTATAAGGACTTGTAAGAACCTTTACCGATATGAAACGATAGGTCATCTGAATGCGAAAGACGGGTATAAACTTACTTACCAGGCTGATGGCAGCCGTGTTGTAGTAGTTAGACCACTTTTTGCTACACATTGGGCATTTTTCTTAAGAAAGTTTGACTCAACAAAAAATATGACTCTCGATAAGCTGATTATAAGCGAAGGTACTGATAAAGTTGTTGAAATGTTAAAATGGGTGGTTAAGGGATGCCTTAATGCAGTGTTATCAGGTGATCAGAATTCAGGTAAAACAACTTGCCTGAAAGCACTTGGTATATTTTTTGATCGGAGAAACCCTATTCGAACAACGGAACAGGAATTTGAGTTATGGCTCAATAACGCTTACGAAAATATGAATTGCCTTTGTCTTAGGAGTACGGAAAGAATGTCAGTTATTGATGCAATTAATATTCAAAAGAAAATGGATGCAGCCATAATGTTATTAGGTGAAGTAAACTCCTTTGATTTGGCAGCAGCATATATTTCGCTTTGTCTGTCAGGAACAAAATCAGCATTATGTACCTGCCATTGTGTATCAACAGAGGATTTAGTAGATTATTTCCGAAATTCAATGATAGCTAATGGGACCTTCAGAACAGAAATGACAGCAGAAGAACAGGTAGTTAACTCGATTAATATTGATATACACTGGGAAAAAGCTCCGAATGGTTTTAGATACATTTCTTATATAAACGAAATCATGCCATATCAACGTGAATTTATTGAGGAAGAAGAGATTGAACCGATTCAGAGTATTGCAAATTCATTAAAACTGTTGTCAAGGAAAAGAGCTTTCTATATTCGTCCACTCGTTGTATTGGAACAAGGGAGATATGTAATGAAAAACTCCTTTAGTCCAAGATCGACAGCTAGAATATTAAAAAATCTGGCACAGGAAGACCATGCAGTATTTAGGGCTTTCCATATGATGAGTTAGGGGGATGTCATGGAGATTAAGACAATCATAATATTGGCTATAGTCTTGACGCTAGTAATGCCTATCATTATCATATTAGTGGAAAAACAAGATCAGAGAGATAAAGCTAAGACTAATTTCGGAGCTTCCTTATATTTAAAAAAGTCTAGGAAAAACTCAGTATATTCAATCTATAAATTTCTATGTGATTTCTCTTTAACTCGTGGATATATCCAAAAAATAAGTAGACGGTACGAAATTATTTGTCCGATGAACCCTAATAGTATAGCAAATAAGACAATGTCCTTAGTGGGATTATCATTCTTATTTAGTACTCTAGAAATAAGTATGATTTATTTAATCGGACCTTCGATGAACAACTTTGTTCTTGCGATATACCTAATATTTGTGATTAATAACGAAATAATTAATTGTTATATCAGAACGGCGGAAATCAAGCTTCTTGAAGAAATCGAGCGTTTCATTACGAACGTTGGAGATAGCTATTTTAACAAATACCATATCGATGATGCCATTTTAGATGCTGTGAATAGCAGGATGTCTGAGGAAATGAAAATCCATGCTAAGATCCTTTATGAGATATCGACTGCTGATAATCTTAAGGAGGCCGTGGTTAGATATAATAATACGATTCATAACAAGTATCTAAAAACTTTTCTTTCCCTATGTATTAATGTGATTGAGAATGGAGATAAACGGTTACACGGTCAGCAGCTGCTTACGCTTAATCTACTAAGTCTTAAAAGAGAAATCAATCTTGAGTACTTGAAACAGACAAAATTAAGGTTTGTATTTTCAGGTTCTATATTTGTTGCAGTAGCAGTATGTGTCCCCATAACATGGATACAAAACTTTGCAGTATCCATCGCTCCTGAGCTGGAACAAATCTATCATGGCCAAATTGGTATCCTCTATGTAGGAGTTATTTTTCTTACCTCTGCCATAGTTTATATCATGATAAACGATGCGAAGGAGGTTAAGAAGGTTTCAATTAGTAATAATACCAGTCTAAAAAAGCTCGAAAGTATAACTGTAATTAAAGAAGTGCTTAATAATTTTTGTGACAAGTTTTACGGTATTACTTTAGTAATCAGAGATACGCTTAAGCGTTTAGGAGAAACTATAACTCCCAAACAGCTTCTTTTGAAGAGTCTTATCATAGCTATATCTACTTTTTTCTTTGGCATTGGAGCTATGTTTTATATTCATCAGAATAACAGGATACTGTTAACTGATAAAGTTGTAAACATAGAGAATATGACATCAGCAAGTTCGTCAGAAATTTCCGCGATATTGGAAGAAACAATACTCTCATATGTAAATCGTTACAAAGGTGACAAGGATTTTGTGACTCAGGAATCTATCTGTTCTCAGGTTGAAAAGGAAGGAATTATTTACAATGAAGCCTTAATCATGGAAGCTGCTGAAGAAATTGTATCAAGAATTGAAAATTATAAGCAAGAATACTTTAAGTGGTATGAATTACTTATCTGCTTAGGGATGAGTATGATCACGTTCTTTATACCGTATCTGATGATACTTTACCGTAGAAAGCTTTTACAGGAAAACATGCAGGATGAGGTTGTTCAATTTAACAGTATCATTTATATGATGATGTATTCAGATTACATTTCAGTCATAGATATTTTGGAACAGATGGAGTTGTTCGCTGTAGTATATAAATCTACCATTCGTGAATGCATTAATGAATATAACAGCGGAGATATCCAAGCGTTAATAAAAATGAAAGAGAGGGAAACAAATGAAGAGTTCTTGAAACTTGTAGACAGTCTTATCCGGTGTGATGATATACCAATTGCAGAAGCTTTCAACAAGATTGCTTGCGATAGGGAAAATAATTATGATAGACGGAAGCAGGAAAATGAAATTTCAATCCAAAAGAAAGCAGACAATATTAAACCATTATCATGGATTCCAGGCATATTGATTATCATATACCTAATACTTCCTTTGCTTTATGCAGGCCTTAAGGAATTATTGAATTTGAGAGCGTTAATCCAAAATATGAGTGCAATTTAAGGAAATACATATTAAAAAAATATAAAACGAGAGGGAAATAATATGAAAACAAATAACATTTCACAAGCTTTTAAGGTCATTATTTTTGCTATAACTGCAATTATCGTATGTATTGTATGCGTAATAGCAATCAACACCACCAATGAAGGTAAGGCAATGGTTAATGCAGGTACAACCCAGGTCAAAGAAATGACAGAAGATTATGCAAATATTGATCTGGCCTCTTATGATAACACCAACGTAATTGGTTCTGCTCTGATAGACCTGATTGAGACAACAATTAATGATAGTGAATTATTATCTATCTGGGTAAAAACTAATTCTAACGCAACAACCGGTGCTTATTATAATTACACCTTAACTACAGCCTCATCCGGTAATACGATCGCAATTGGCACGTCGTTAACAACCATTCCAACCAATGTAACAAGTATTAACTATATCAATCCAAATGCTCAATATACAGGTAAGATATATAAAGATGCAAATAAGAATATTATTGCAATTGAATTTGATCAGATGGATTAATAATTAAAAGCAAAACCTATATGGAAGGACATACTGTATGAAGACGGGATATTTAACAACAGCTTTGAAGCTAATAGTATTTGCAGTGTCAGTGCTAATCACCTGTACGGTAGTTCTTATTGGTTTTAAGGCTACAGAAGAAGCAAAAAGAATCAGTGCGAGTGCAATTAATCAGTTGTCAGATATCAATAATAATATCGTGGAGAGTAATATTACCATGTATGACGGAAATGAGGTATATGGAAGTGATGTAGTTAATTTCATAAAGAAGACCATAGGAGATTATGATATGCCCCCTGTCAAGTAGACAGGTTAAATATCTAAAATGATTGCGTATGAACTGCCACACGATTTTTGTGCGGCAGTTTTT